>Ga0207713_1000124_pt1 | contig 122014 bp, 112 predicted proteins | sample KBSS64metaG_FD_184404 | JGI IMG/M metagenome (GOLD analysis project Ga0207713, IMG submission 184404) | Switchgrass rhizosphere microbial communities from Kellogg Biological Station, Michigan, USA - KBS S6-4 metaG (SPAdes) (version 2) | ecosystem: Host-associated > Plants > Roots > Rhizosphere... | reverse complement strand
CTTCTCGCCGAATTCCGGCTTGCTTTGCAGATCGAGCATCAGCGGCAACTTGCGCCGCTGTTCGAGCCGTTTTTGCCGCTGCAATTCGCGGTCGCCGTAACGAATCCGCTCGTCCAGTACTTCGCGCAGTTTCGGATTGCGTTCGAGAATGAAATGAACCGTGCGCTCGGGAATCACCAGCAAGCGCGTATCGGTGCTCGCCACCACCGAGGCCATTTGCTCCTGGCGCATCAAACACGCCTTCTCGCCAAAAATCTCGCCTTCGCCGAGCGTGGCGAGCGTGTAGTCGTGGCCTTCCTCATGACGGACGATGCGCACTTCGCCTTGCCGCACCACGTAGAGCCGCCGGTCGTCGCGCCCGTCCTGCTTGAGAATCTCCTTGCCCGCGGACACCCGTTTCACGCCGACACTGCGCACATACTCTTCGAGTTCCGCCTTGTTCAGTTTGCCGCGCAAGTCGAATAACTGCGCGACGAAGCCGCCCGCCGAATTGATCGCCACATAGCTGGCGACAAACGCCAGCGCGGCGGGATTGCCCGCCATCACCGGTTCGATCGCGGCGCGCGGAATGAACAGCAGCTCGGTTTTCGCCGACGCCCGCACCGACGCTTCGTGAACATAGGCGCGCAACATCGCGATGTCGGCGAAAATCTCGCCGGCCTTGCGCACGCCCATGCTGGTTTCCTTGCCGTGTTCCTCGGTGAAGATGCGCACGGAACCCGAGCGAACCACGTACAGGCCATCGGCCGTCTCGCCCGCCGAGCACACGGTTTCGCCGAACGAATAGAAGCGCGCCTGCGCATATTCGGCAAGACGCTCGATTTCGTCGCGCGAAAACGGCGAGAGAATTTCCACCGAGGTGAGAAACTCCGCGGCGGAGGGCGCGGTCTGGGGTGCATCCATGTGCTTGCGGACCTCGATTCGGCTTTGCGTTGCGTCGTTGTTTAAAAGCGCGCGGATCGGCTAGCGCGCTTCGATCACGTGTTCCTGGGCGCGCGCGATCAGCCAGCTTTCGCGCAACAGCCGCTTCACCTCCGAGGCGACGTCCGCATCGAGCGTGGCCGGGTACTTGGCGGTCACGGCGAAAATCTCGAAGCACGAGCGATCCGCCGACGCAAACGGCCCAAGCAGATCGCCCACCGCCGCATTGAAAATCTTCGCCTCGATATCCGGCTTCAACGAGCCGCGCAGCACCTTGCCGATCACGCCGCCCGCTTCGCGCGTATCCGCAATGGAATGCTCGCGCGCCATGTCGGCGAAACTATCGGGATCGTCGCGCAGATACGAGATCATTTCCTTCGCCTTGCCCTCGCTGTCGAGCACGATGTGGCTGACCTCGATCGCATCGAACTTCGGCGAGTTCAGCGCGAAGTAATCCCTGATCGCCGCCTCGTTGCCGACCTGGTCGAGCATCTTCTCCTGATACAGCCCGTCGGTAATGAACGCCTCGAATTCGTCGAGACTCACATTCAGTGCATCGAGGTACTGATTCATATCCGTCGCGCGATGCAAGCCGCGCACGCGGCGAAACTGATCGGCGCGCTCCTGGATTTCTTCCGCGCTCACGGCAATGCCCTGCTTTTTTGCCGCATGCACCGTGAGCTTGTCGCGCACGATCTGTTCGATGAGGCTCTCGAACTGGCCGGTCAATTTCAAAAGACGGATGAATTCGCCCACGCACACCACCTCGTCATCGATTCGCACTATCTCGGTCATGTCATCCGCTCCTTTAATTGACGTGTGATCCGCGCGGTCAACCCGCAACCTGTCTGAACGGATCGAGACCCAGATCGATCAGGCGGCGCTCGCGCACCACGATCTCCGCGCTGGCCGTCATGCCGTAGCGCAACGGATAACGCGTGTCGGCGATCTGGTAGTAGTTCTTTTCGAGTGTGACGCGGCCTTCGTACACCGGCTGCTTGTCCTGCAAGGACGGCTTGGTGGCCGGCGAAATATAGGCAAGCGTGCCGCTGATCAAGCCATAGCGCTGGTACGGAAACGCATTGAATTTCAGCTTGACCGGCAAACCTTCGTGCAAAAAGGCCCGGTCGTGTTCGGCGATCTCGATCTTCAGCACGGGCCGCGCGTCTTTCGGCGCAATGCCGCCGAGCGGCGCGTTCGCCTGGATCTTGTCGCCGCGCTGCGTCGACGTGACGTCGGTGATGACGCCCGCGACCGGCGCGAGAATCAGCAGAAAATTGTCCTTGTCGATGTTCTCGAAGCGAATTCGCGCGGCGGCTTCCGACACGAGGCGCGCCGTTTGCAATTGCAGACGCAGCTTGTCTTGCGCGTCGGTGATGTCGCGCACCGCCGCATCGTACTGAAGTTGCAGATCGACGGTTTGCTGGCCGCTGGTTTCGAGTTGCGCGTTGGCCTGCGCGTATTGATGGCTCAGGCGGAAATCCAGTTCCGCGAGTTTCGATTGCGCGACCCGGTACGCGTTGTCCGCTTCCATCGCGGCGGTGCGTTTCTGCTCCACCTGCAATTCGGCGATGCCGCCACCGCCTGGCTGCGCGAATAACCGCGAGTAGCGGTCCAGTTCCTGACGCGCCGCCTCGCGCGTGCGGCGAGCGTTGTCGAGCACGCTGCGCGCTTCGTCGAGCTCGGCCTTCTGTCCTTCGGCGAGCTTGGTCGTGCCTTCGGAGAGACGGTTTTCGTGCTGGCGCGCCTCCACTTCCAACTGCGCTTTCAGCGCGGCCGCCTTGCGCTCCATGAGCGCCTTCTTCTCGGGAAACTGTTTCCAGTCGCGCTCGGCGTCCTCGAGTTTCAACTGCGCTTGCAGCGCGTTGCTGGCCGCCTCGATCGCGCCGCGCGCATTCAGCCGCGCCAGCACGTCGCCTTTCGACACCGGTTGGCCCTCGGCGATATACAGGTCGGCCAGTTCGCCGTCGATCGGCGCATAGATGCGGCGCACTTCCGATTCCGGCGACAACGTGCCCTGGGCGCTGACGATCACGTCCGCGCGCCCCACGAACGACCACAGCAAGCCGGCCAGCACCAGCGCGACCATCGCCCAGATCAGCGCGCGCGCGAGCCGCACCGGTTCGGCGGTGAGAATGGCGATGCCTTCGACGCTGTGATCCTCCAGCGCCTCCGACAACGGTCTAGGGTGACTGTCGCGTTTCACTCTGCTCGCCTCCGATCAACGCCAGCTTCGCCTTCAACAGTCCGGGGTCCAGCACCATGCGCAGTTCCGTCAGTGAACGGCGCTGCAAATTCGTTTCGGCTTCGACGTCCGCCAGCAGGCGGTCGAAGTCGGCGGGATGGTCGGCCTTCAGTTGCGTGTAGATGCGCATGCCTTGCTGCGCCGCGGCCTGCGCCTCCGAGAGCAGACGCGCCTCGTTGCGGAAACCCGGCGAAATCCCCGCTTCGAGCCGTTGCGTGCCGCCAATCGAACCACTCGCGCGGTATTGCTTCCACAGACTTTGTGCGCGCAGCAGCAGGTCTTGCGCGCGAGCCAGCGCTTTGTCGTGCAATACGGCGACGTCTTTCTGGATCGACTGCACGAACCACGCGTCCGTCGTCGGATCGAGACTCGCGTAAAACGACAGCAAGCGTTGGTCGTTATCCTTGCCGCCGCGCGTTTTCTGCAAGTCCGCGAATTGATCGAGCAGCGCTTTCTTGTGCGCCAGTTCCGCCGCGAGCACGTCCGACCACTGACTGGCGGGCATCGCCTGCAAGCCGTTCAATGCCTGCTGCGCGTCGCCGCGCTGCCATGCCGCGCTCACCGCGTCATGACGCGCAATGACATCCGCTGAAGGCAGCCGGCTTGCCGACAGTTGCTCGAACTGCGCCTGAAACGGCGGTGTGCTGAAGCGAGCCTTCTTCAACATCGCGAGCAAGGGTGTCAGTTGACGGCTGACCGCCGCGTTCAGCAAGTCGGTGTAGACGCGCAAGTCCTCGCGCACGCGGTCGAGACCCGCTAGACGCGGATAGCGCTGCGCATAATCGTCGAGCACAGGCGGCAGCGCATCGGGTTTGTCGCGCGCCAGTTCGGTGCGGATCGTTCCGTTCAAGCGGTCGATGGCGGCGAGGTACACCGAATCGTCGCTTTCCAGTTTGCGCAGATGGCTCAGCGCCTGCGCATACGGCTCCGCGAACACGGGCACGTATGAGGCGATCCGGTCGAGCGTGCGCTGATGGTTCTTCGCGTCGTCTTCCCAGCGTTGCAGCAGGCCGCTAATGACGGCCTCGTCCGCGTACATGCGGATAGGCGCATCCACGCCGCCGCGCCCGGCGACGAAGCGTTCGAGATCGGCCACCCATTGCAATTCGCCGACGAGGGATGCGGCGTCCGCATTGTTCGCGCTCAACGATCTCATCTGCTTCAACTGTGCGTCGGCCTCGTCGAACTGCGCCTTTTGCAGTGTGTTCAGCCAGGCGGGGAGCTTCGCCTTCAGCAGCGCCTCGCTCGCGAGCGCGCTGATTTTCGTGTCCGTCGGATGGCTCGCGAGATAGCCGTTCGCCGCCGCCACCGCGCTGGTGTAGTCGCCGCTCGCCAGCAGGTTCTTCAATTCCCGCTCCGACGATCCGCGCATGTACAGCGCCACCGATATCGCCAGTAGCACGACGACGCCCACGCCGCCCCATCCCGCGATGCGCTTCAGCATCGCCCGATCGCTGCCGGCGAACGCCTTGGCGAGTTCGCCCGTCAGCAGGCGCCAGCGCCGCGTTGCGCCTTTTCCAGCGTGCGCGTTATTCGCTACGTTCGCGCCACCTGGGCTTTTGGCATCGTGGGCGCCATTCGTGCCGTGCGCCCCTCGCGCGGCGCCGGTCGGCGCGTCACGCTTCGCATGCGCGGAGACGGACTGCGCCGCCTCGTTGACTTCGTCCTCGCGCTGCAGCCCCGGGTCCACGCAAAAGATATCGAGGAACGAATGCGCCGCGCCGACGAATGTTGTCTTGTCGGCATCGGCAGCTTCTTCGACGGCCGGGTTGAGCAATAGCTGGGTCACGGTGGGCTCGACTTCAGGCGCTTTGTGCAGCGACACCCTGTAGACGAAGTGGTCGCCGCCAAATGCAACGACGTCGCCTTCCGCCAGCGGCACGGCCGATTCGTCCAGGCGTTTTCCGCCAACGAACGTACCGTTGGTGCTGCCGAGATCCTCGACGTACAGCTCGCCGCCCTTCATGAAGATGTGCGCGTGACGCCGCGAGATGTAATTGACCTGATGCGGGTAGCGCTCTTTATAGCGCGAGAAGATCTCATCGGCCTTGCTGACGAGGAACGGAAACGCATGCACCTCGACCGGTTGCAGCCCGAGATCGTCACGCTGCGGCACGAGCAGCAAGCCGGGCACGGGCGCTGAACTTGCCGCCGCCACGATGCGCGCGCGCGGCTCGATGCCTACCCTGTAGCAGAGTTCGCCGCCGAAGCACAATTCGTCGCCGGCGCGCACGCGGGCCGGTGTTTGTCGCACGGCGTTGCCGTTCAACGTCGTGCCGTTCTTGCTGCCGAGGTCGGCGACGTATACCGCGCCATGCTCCGTGAAAACCCGCGCATGGCGGCGGGACAGGCGCGCGATCCGTTCGGTGGGGTAGTCGGTGAACGGCGCCTCGCTGCGGCCGATCGCGAACAGACTGTCGACGATACGGATCGCGTCGAGCGGCGGACGCTGCGCGCACGCAACCGGCGACAACACCACGTCGAACGCAGCGTCTACTGTCGCGCGCATCTCAGCAATCGGAGCTTCGCCGGCGGCCATTTTATGCGGATCGCTAATCGTCTTCGCGCTGCGTGAGGAACGCGGCGAAAACGGAATAAGGGACGACGGCGAAAAGACAATGTTGTTGGTGTGAGCCGAACACAATTCGGCCCCTCAATGATTGTAAGTCACGCATCGCAAGAGTCAATTTCGAATGTGGTTGATCAAAGCGACGAGCGCGCCACATCGAGCCGACATGCTCTCGCTGCGCGCCGCATCGCGGGTCGGCTCGGTGTTTCCTCGGTGTTCCCTCAGTGTTCCTTTACTTCGGCCTGTACATCGACGCTCGGCCAGCCGCCGCCCAGCGCCTTATAAAGCAGCACCGTGTCGGACAGAATCAGTTGGTGATTGGCAAGCAGTTGCTGTTGCGCTTCGAGCAACGTCCGCTCGGTTTCGAAAACTTCGAGTTGCGACACCACGCCAAGGCGCAATTGCGACTGAATCTGATCGGCGACGATTTGCAGACGCGACACTTCCTCCTGCAACTCCACGCGCTGCGCCTTGTGCGAATTCAGATTGACCAGCGCGTTTTCCACTTCCTCGAATGCGCCCATCACGGCCACGCGATATTGCTGTTCGGCAACCGTCGATTGCGCTTTCGTGACCTTCACATGCGCCCTCACGCCCGGATCGAGCAACGGAATGTTGATGCTGGGCATGAAGCCGTAGGTGAACGACTTCAGCAGGTCGGTCAACGCGAAGCTGGCGGTGCCGCCGTGCCCGGTGAGGCTGATGGTCGGCAGTTGCGCGAGCTTGGCCTGGCCGACGAGATCGTAGGCTTCCAGCACTCTGAATTCGGCCGCCACCACGTCGGGACGGCGCGCGAGCAGTTGCGCGGGCAAACCGCCGGGCACGGGAGGCAGTTGCACACGTTGCTGCAAATGGCCCTTGGGTAGCTGGAATTCACCCGCCGGCACGCCGAGCAGCGTGGAGAGCGCGTTGTTGGCAAGGTCGCGCGAGCGGCGCAGTTCGAGCAACTGATTCGTCAAGCGGTTGATTTCCGCCTGCTGGCGTAACACCTGAGTTTGCGGCACCAGGCCGCTGCGGCGCTGGCCGTCGTAAATGGCGAGAATCTGTCGGTTCGTGACGAGCGTTTTCTGCTGCTGCTCGATCTGATCGTCGAATTGCAGGATCTGGAAATAGGTGCTGGACACATTCGACACGAGTTCCAGATAGCCGGCGCGCCAATCCGCCTCGCTTGCGTGGAATTCGGCCTTTTGCGCCTGCACGCCCTTGGCGACCTTGCCCCAGATGTCGATGTCCCAGTTCACCTGGGTCCCGAGGTTGTACTGCTTGGCGAAGGTTTGTCCGGTGGTCTTCTGGAAACTGGCGCCTGCGCCGAGGTCCATGGTCGGCAACGCGCCGGCTCTCGCTTCGCCGATCTGCGTGCTGGCGACCTCGATACGCGCGGCCAGCACCTTGATATCGAAGTTGCCCGCGATCGCTTTGCCGATCAGCGTGTCGAGATACGGATCGTGGAAGCCCTTCCACCAATCCGGTTCGATGGTCGCCGTGGCCGACACGGGCGCGCCTTGCCGATCGGACCACGAGGTCTTCTCCGGCGTGTCGGGCCGCTTGTAATCGGGCATGCTGACATCGACGCACGCGGACAGCGAGAGCGCGCATAGCGTTGCCGCGCAGAGCCCGCGAAACGCCTGAACCGCGCGCTTTGAATTCGCCGGCCGCATTGCCGGACAGCATGGCGCCGATGTCGCGAAGAAGCGCTGACGAACCGATGAATCAAGCAACGCTGACACGATTTTCTCCGATGACACCGGCTTCGCTGCACGAGGAGAACGCACGCTTCAAGTAAAGCATCTCCCGCGCGGCTTCACCATCGAAGCGATGCAGGAAGATGAAGCGCGGGGATCGGCGGTGACGCGAGGTCGTATGAAAAGAACGATTGGTGCGAGAACTTTTTCAGCTATTCCCGGTGCGCGATCCGCGGAGGCCTTGAAGCCTCCGCGGCGGCGTGCGCCGTTCAGGACACGAAGATGTTGTTGCTCGACGTCACATGCGGGTTGATCGTGGTCGAGACGCCCGCGACGAACGCTGCGTTGTTGCCGTTCGCGCTCTGGATGTTCATCGTCGTGTTGATCAGTTGGGTGGCGTCGACGGTCTTGCTGTTGTTCGGCGCGTACACCGGCGTGAAGTTGAAGTACGACGAGGAGGGGCCGAAGCCGCCGCGCACGGCGCTCATGGCCTTGCTGTCGAGTTGTTCGGTGATGGACAGGTCTTTGATCATCAGTGCGTTCATGGTAAATCTCCTGGAAGGGGTTACTGCACAGTGCTTCGGTTGGGTTCGAGCAACTTGTCTGCTCGAGTGTCACTAATGCATGGGCTGTGCCAGTCTTGCTTCCCGATCCTAAGAAATTTGCCGGAATGCTTTAGATAAAGGGCTTGCGGTACGATCCGCCGCGAGCGCCGATGCAACGAGGGGGAAACGATCAGCCGCGAGTGGTGGATTGCAGCCAACAACGCGCGAGAACTTGTTGGCTGCGGCGAGACAGCGGCATCGGCAAGCCGTGTCTCGCGCCGGCTCACCGCGCAATGACCGTGATTTTCTTCGAGTACACCGGCGGATTGTGCGGAACATGCGCGGCGTCGCCCATCAACAGTTGCAACGTGTGCTTGCCCGGCGGCAGTTGAATCGTGGTTTCCGTTTCGCCCGCGCCGAAATGCAGGTGATTGCGGTCAGAGGGAATTTCCTGATCCGGCGGCGGCAGATCGGCGTCGATCAACAGATGATGGTGGCCGGTGTTCGGAAATTTGACGCCTTTCGGCGCGACGCCCATGTAGCGCAAGCCGAACCACACCTTGAACGGCCTGTTGGCCGGCACCACCTGGCCGTCGTTCGGATAGCCGATATACGCATACGCGCCGGCCGGCGCCGCCGTCGGCCCGGCTGTGGCGAGAGTCGGCGACGCCAGGGCCGACAGCGTCATGAACGCGGCGGCCGCGATGATCTTGTACATATTGGTCTCTCCGTCCTGACGGACCCGTTTTGAATAAACGGCTCGCGCTGGTCTTATTGCACGGTGATGGTGATCTTTTTCGAGTGCACGGGCGGTGCGTGCGGCACGTGGTTGTGATCGCCGAGAACGAGTTGCAACGTATGCTTGCCCGGCGGCAACTCGATGCGCGCGTCCGTTTCGCCCGCGCCGAAGTGCAGGTGATTGCGGTCCGACGGAATTTCCTGATCGAGCGGCGGCAGATCGGTGTCGATCAGCAGATGGTGATGCCCCGAGTTCGGAAACGCGACGCCCTTCGGGCACACGCCCATGTTGCGCAGTCCCATGCGCACCCATAGCTTGCCGCCGTGAATCACCGCGCCGTCCGGCGGCCAGATGATGTACTCCTCGGCGGTCTGCGGCGAGGCGGTTTGATCTGCGAGCACGGGCCCGCAGAACACCGCGCCGCCTAGCATCGCGAGAACGACGAGTGTGTTGGTTCTTCTCATTGCGCACTCTCCCGAAGAGTGGTCATGGCCGCCTCGGCCGCAAGGCTGCCGGGCGTCCTGCTGGATGTCGCGAGCGCGCGCGTTGTTGAACGGCCGCCTGATTAAAACGACATGCCGCGTTACTTTGTGAATCAGCTTAGGACGTAACTTGCCAAAAAGATACGCAATGCTCGTTAACCGTATAACGCACTGAGGATAAGCGACAGTTGTGGCGCTCGAAGCGCGTGCTATCGTTGTTAGCAGGTTGCAGATGGATAGTCGTGGCGGCGTCGATACTTCTCTCCGGGTCACTCTGGCGGTTGCCGCGAGCGGCGCGGTGCTCGAATGCCTGGGTTCTGTCCGGAACAAACAGGATGTGAAGATGTGGCGAATATTCGTGCTGGTGTGCGTGGCCGGGGTCATGCAGGCGCATTGGGGCAGTGCTTGCGCGACTGCGCCAAATGTCCGGGCGGAACATGTTGCGGCGGCGCCCGGCATGGCGGTCTCCGCGTTCGCGCCACACGAGAACAATGCGGCTTCTCCCCGCGTCGCGCTCGTGATCGGCAACGGCGCGTATGGCGATCGAGCGGACCCGCTTCGCGATAACGCACCGCGCGATGCCGAAGCCATGCGCGATACATTGCGCGCACTCGGCTTCGATGTGATCTTGCGCACCAATGCGACACCTCGGCAAATGCAGCAGGCCATTGGTGAATTCCATCGGCGTTTGCGCGCGGGCGGCACCGGTCTGTTCTATTTCGCCGGGCATGGCGTGCAAGTCGGCCGGCAGACGCTGCTCATTCCCGCCGGACTCGATGCGCGCTCGCCCGCTTCGCTCATCAACGAAGGTGTCGACCTGAATAGCGTGCTTCAGGCGATGCATACAGGTGGATTCAATCTCGCGATCCTCGATGCCTGCCTGAATAACCCCTTTTCAACCGACGTCACGTTCGCCGGACCGGCACTTTCCGCCAACACGCTGGTTGCCTATGCCACCGCGCCCGGCGGTTTTGCCGCGGACGGCATGCGTCATGGCGTCTACACCAACGCATTGCTGCGTGCGCTCGACGGCGCTTCGTCGCAGGATTTTTCCGCGCTGCTGGAGCGCGTCGCCGCTCGGGTCCGCGACGTGACCGGCGGCGAGCAACAGCCGTGGATGGCTTCGTCGCTGACCGAGCCATTTCGCCTCGCGGGGAATGTCCATCCCGCGTCGCTCGTGGCCGTCAACGAAACCGACCACGTCGTGACACTGCGCAGCCGAGGCATTCTCCCGAAAGACAGCAGCGAGCAATACGAAATCACGTTCTGGAATTCGATCAAGGACAGCAACTACCCCGCCGATTACGAGGCCTATCTGAAGGCGTACCCGAACGGCCGCTTCGCCACGCTCGCGCATGCACGCATCGACCGGTTGCGCGCGGCGGCGTCGAATGCGCCGGCTAACGCGCCCGCGCCGCAAGCCGCGCGTCCAACCGCCCCAACTGCTCCAATCGCTCCGGCCAGCGCGCCACCGCAAGAACGCCCGCGCGCGACGCCCACGCCAGGCGCAAGCGCGGCGCCGGCTACGGCTCCGCCCGCCGCATCGGCCGCGCAAAAGCCCGCAACGCGTCCACCGAGCGCGGGCGAGAGCCGCGATTGCGCCACCTGCCCGATCATGATCGCGTTGCCGGCCGGCTCGTTCCCGATGGGCAGCGGCACCGACGATCCTTCCGAAAAACCCGTGCATCACGTGAACATCGGCGCGCCGTTCGCCATCGGCAAATACGAGGTGACGGTGGAGCAATGGAACGCGTGCGTCGCCGCCAACGCCTGTCCGAAGCTGACACCCGAGAGCAACGCCAACAAAGCCGCGCCGGCGCGCGACATCAGTTGGGACGACGCGCAGCAATACGTGAAGTGGCTGAGCAAGACCACCGGCAAACCGTACCGCTTGCCGACCGAGGCGGAATGGGAATACGCGGTCCGTGGCGGCACGGCGACCGCCTACTGGTGGGGCGATCAGATGCGCAAGGGCAACGCCAATTGCAAGGACTGCGGCGACCCGTGGCATAAGGAAGGACCCGAGGCCGCCGGTTCGTTCGCGCCGAATCCGTTCGGCCTGTACGACATGAACGGCAGCGTCTGGGAATGGACAGCCGATTGCTGGCACAACTCCTACCAGGGCGCGCCCGCCGATGGCCGCGCGTGGGAGAACCCCGCTTGCGACATGCGCGTGATTCGCGGCGGTTCGTGGCGTGAAGGCGGCGGCTACATGCTGAGCGCGACGCGCTTCAAGTACAGCGCGGGCGTGCGGCAATCGCAGGATGGCTTTCGGGTCGTGAAAGACCTCAGGTGAGGCGGGCGATTTGCGCTCGAATCATCGGCGCGCGGCGAAATCCGGGCGCGTCGGGTTCGCGCTCGCTCAAGGCGCACGCGGCTTCGTCGTAATCGGCGCGAAGTCGGCGACGATACGCTCCTGCCCATATTTGCCGCCGATCTGCGCGAGCCGCGCATCGAGCGCGCGCAGATAATCGGCGCGCGATTCGCTCTCCGGGCGCGGCTTGTCGAATAGCGGCGCCGGCGTGATGAGCAGCACCACCATCTCCGATCCGAACGGTTTCGAAATGACCCAGTCGCCCGCGCTGCCGACCGTCGCCGCATAGCGCGGCGGCGCCTGATTATCCTTCGCGCGCGGACTCGGCACCATGTGCACGACGTTGCCGTCGAGCTGGTAGTAGTCGAGGTTCACGTAGGAATCGTAGGCGGGCGTGGTGACGTCGACGACGAGCGAGTCGCCTTCGCTCAACTGTCCGCCGGGTGGCCGCACATGCAGCGCCGCCACGCGGCCGGCTTGCCAGTTGTGAATCCAGTACGGTGCGAGCGCCTTGACGGTGTCGCATTTGTCGTCGGCAACCGGCTCGACTTCGAGCGCGACGGTATCGACGCCTGGCAAGGCGCTGAGCGTGTCCTTCAGACGCGCCGCGCCATGGCGCTGCGAAACGTAGCCACGCACGGTCAACGCATGGTCCTGCGCGGAAGCGGCGAGCGCCGAACACGGCACTTGCGCGAGTACCGGCGTGACGGCGGCGAGCGTCAGCGCCGGTTTGGGAGCGGGTGGCGTTGCAACGGGTGGCGAGGCCGGTGCCGCGGCGGACCCAGCGGTGGGCTCCGTAGTGGAACCCGCGGTGGACCCCGCAGTGGACCCCGCAGTGGACTCTATCGTCGCCGCCGGCGCGGGCCCCACCTTACCTCCTGCAGCCTCACTCGACGACGACGAAGCCGCCCGATCCGCCGACGCCTGGGAAGCACCCTCGACCGGCTGCGCGCCTTTCTGCCGATCCGGCGCCGAGCGCAGCGCGAATACGCCGACCGCCGCCGCGCACACCACCGCGAAACCCGCGAGCCCCACCTTCGCCAGCTTGCCGGACTTCTCCGCGCGCGCTTCGTTGTCGAACTCCGCGATGAAGCGCACCACGCTCGATATGCGCGTGGTGCGGTCGAACGAGAGCGCGGCGCGCAACGCGCGCCACTGTCGCGCGTCCAGGTTCGGCGGCCGTTGCGGCTTGAAGTCGGCGTTGCGGGCCTGCGTCGCCGATAAACGGTCGAACGGATGGTGGCCCGTCAACAACTCGTAGGTGATGCAGCCGAGCGCATAAATATCGTCGCGCGGATCGGGCTCGCGATGCTCGATCATTTCCGGGCTCGCATACGCCGGCGTCAGCGCGCCGAGGCTGCCGGGATCGAACACGGTGGCGTCGCTCTCCTCCTCCGGCCGCTGGAACACGCGGGCAATGCCGAAGTCGATCACCTTCACTTCGGCGTTCGTCGTCAGGAATACATTGGCGGGTTTGAAATCGCAGTGCACGAAGCCGCGTTCATGCGCGTAGGCGAGCGCGCCGCACATGCCGCGCACGATCGGCAGCGCGGCGCGCACCGGCATGCCTTGATAGCCCGGCGTGCGCAGCAACTGGCTGAGCGGCTTGCCGCTCAGGTACTCCATCGTCAGATAGACGATCGGGCCGTCGCGGTCGAAGTCGTACACCGTGATGATGTTGCGATGCGCGAGCACCTGCGCCTTGCGCGCCTCGCGTTGCAGCGCGACGAGCGAATTCGGATTGCCGCGGAACTGCACGTTGAGCACCTTGACCGCGAGATACGGCTTGCGATCGGACGCCTCCAGCTTGCGCAAGTCGAGCGCCTTGTACACCGTGCCCATGCCGCCGACGCCGAGACATTCCTCCAGCACGAAGCGGTTGTTCAACGTGTCGCCGGTGCCTTTGATCTGGTCGTGGCCGGGAGGATTCGCGGCGCCCGGCGTACTTGCGCCACCCGGCTTTTGGCCCGCGCCTGCGGAGCGTGCCGACGGAATATCGACCGTGGTCTGAATGCCGGTTTCCTCGCCGCCCGCGGCCACGTTCGAGACGCGCAACTGCTCGATACGCCGCCGCACTTCCGCGTAAAGATCCTCGGGGAGCGGTGTCTTGCGATGCGCCGTGCCGAGCATCTCCAGCAGCTGCGTGGGACCGAGACCTTCGGTCGTCAACGTGCTGTCGAGTTGAGCGACGAGCTCGTCACGCGACAGCTCGCCGCTCTGGAAGTCGTGAATCACACGCGCAAGGCTAGCCATTTGTGCGAAGCGCCGCCGCTGCCGTTGGGCCGGATCGCATGCGACCGAAACCGCTCGGGCTGATAGAAAACCTGTCGTAACCAGTTACATGTGCCGCTTCGATACTAGCCCCCGGCCCACGCTTTCGCAAACCAGGATTGCCCCGCTGCGTGCGCGCCGTGACGGTGTCGCGCGGCATCCAACAGCATGCGGTGGTCTGTCGGGCGCGTCCCACCAGTAGCGAGAGGTGGAAGCGCGTCCATGGATCGGCTCGAACGCGTGAGTGCGGCTCGAAAGCCCCATGCAGCAAGCCTGCGCAAACTTTCTTTGGATGCCCGAATAAAACTGGCACAGGCCGTGCATTAGTGACACTCGAGCAGACAAGTTGCTCGAACCCAATCGCAAGACTCTCATTTTTTCTTCCAGGAGATTTACCATGAACGCACTGATGATCAAAGACCTGTCCATCACCGAACAACTCGACAGCAAAGCCATGAGCGCCGTGCGCGGCGGTTTCGGTCCCTCGACCTCGTACTACAACTTCAGCCCGGTCTTCGCTCCGAACAACAGCAAGAAGGTCGACGCGACGCAACTGATCAACACGTCGATGGACATCCAGAACGCCAACGGCAACAACGTCGCGTTCGCCGCCGGCATCCATTCGACGATCGACCCGAGCATCACGTCGAGCAACAACATCCACGTGTAAAGCACGACGAGGCGAAGCGCCCGTGCTCACGGGTCTCTTCGCCTCGCGTCGTCCACGCCTGTCTTCCGCGCACCCTTGGAGATTCACCATGTCATCCCTCATGATTCGCGATCTGTCTCGCACCCGTTATCTCGACCGCCGTGCCATGTCGGCGGTGGCCGGCGGCACCGGCACGCCCGGTCTGCCGTCCGTGGCCGGCCTCGGCACCATTGCCAACGTCAACGTCGCGATAAACCAGAACCTCACCCAGTTCCAGACCGTCAACGTCGCCGCGCTCAACAACATCGGCGTGATCGGCGCGGGCGTGGTGCCGCTGCACCTGAACGTCAGCCCGGAACTCTTTGGCGGCAACTTCGCTGCCGTGTGACGGCGTGCGGTAGCGAAGGACCGGGGGCTTCCCTACTGCCGCCTCTTCATAATGAAGCGGCGCGCCGCAAACAGATTTCCTATACTCATAGTGCGACGAGACCACCGCACACTTAACGACATATCGAAGCGGCGACCGGACAATCGCACCGGCCGCCCGCTCGGCATTTTTTCCGGAGCCCTCATGGCCAAGCTCATGATCAAGGATCTCACCGACAGCGTCGAACTCGACCGCCAGGCGATGGCCGCCATTGTTGGCGGAGCACGCATCGGTGCGCGATTGAATGGCGCGGTGCCACTCGTGCCGGCCTCGGCGCGCGTCGTCGAATATCCGCCCGGCTTTCCCGCCGCGCACCAGACGGTCGTCACCGCGGCGATGCAGCGCAGGGCATTGCGCCGCTACTAGATTTGGATTCCACTGTTGTCCGCAACGGCACGCGCTCGATGCGCGTGCCGTTCGCGTTTTGAGCGGCGGGCGCGTGTGCGCCCGCGTTCCTCGCATCCCTCGCATCCCTCGCATCCCTCGCGTCCGGTCGCCATCCGCAACCGCCGCATGGAGCGCCGCCAGCCAACAACCGGCGCGCGAGCTGTGGGACCGCGCCGCACACTCCGATTCAATCCCGGGTCGATCGAACGCGGCGTTTGGCGGAGTCATGCCGCGCCGCCTAGACAGGACGTGTGTTGCCGAGCCGCCCGTTTTTTCCGCGCCGGCCGCACGCAAAATGGCATAGCCCTTGCAGAAGTCAGGCTGAGCACCGCATCATGCTCGCCCGTCCACTTTCTGGAGTAACGCCATGAAATCCACTGTCATCATCAAAGACCTGCCGCGTTCAGCGGACCCCGCCCACGACGACACGCTCACCGCCGAACAGATGAAAGCGCTGCACGGCGGCCGTTCGGTTGTCGTCACCGTCGACAAGGGCGGCCTGGGCCAGGTCGACGATTGGGAAATCAACACCGCCATCTTCGAAGGCCGCATCAAAGGGTCCTACCTGTAGGACGCGCGAGATGTCCGCAATTGGAAACACCCCTGCGCCAGCAAACGCGCAGGGGCGTCAGACCGCCCGTCAAGAACGGATGTCGCAGCGTATCGGCTTCAAACGGCTCCGTTTCGACATCCATCCTGGGCACGCGCCTTGCTCACTCACGACATCGATGCCGCCTTTCGCCAGGCGCCCCGAGGGCGCGCCTTGCGTGGCTGTCGTGAAAGAAGGTCCGTCAACCAAGCGGAGGTCTTTAACATGCTGGGAACCATTCTTCTGATTGTGCTGATTCTTCTCCTCCTCGGCGCGCTGCCGACCTGGCCGCATAGCCGTTCATGGGGCTACGCGCCTACCGGCGGTATCGGCGTCGTACTCATCGTCGTGATCGTGCTGCTGGTCGCCGGGGTGATATAGCCCGATCGAAACGCCCGGTTCGATACTTCGAACCAGGCCGGCCGCCGCTGTCGATGCAGTTCGCCGCATCGATATCCGGCGGCTTTGCCGTGTCGATTGCCGGATTGGATTCACATGGCGAAGCCGGAGAACGCGATGGAAAAGCTACTCGAGAATCAGGTTGCGCTGGTGACCGGCGCCAGTTCCGGCATTGGATACGGCGTTGCACAAGCACTTGCCAACGCGGGCGCGGCGGTGGTCCTGAACTATCACACGCATGCCGAATCAGCCGAAAAGCTCGCCAACGAGATTGAAAAGGCGGGCGGCGCAGCGCTCGCGGTTGGGGCCGATGTGGCCGATCGCGACCAGGTCGAGAGCATGTTCGATGCGTGCCGCGCGCGATTCGGCACCGTCGATATCGTGGTGGCGAATTCGGGCTTGCAGAGAGACAGCGCATTTGCCGAGATGACGCTGGAAGACTGGCAAACGGTATTGGCGACCAATCTGACCGGGCAATTTCTCACGGCGCAATCAGCCGTGAAGGAATTCCGGCGACGCGGGCCACGGCCCGTGTCAAAGGCGCTCGGCAAGCTCATCTGCATGAGCTCGGTGCACGAAGTGATTCCCTGGGCGAGGCGCGTCAATTACGCCGCGTCCAAAGGCGGCGTGCTGATGTTCATGAAATCCCTCGCGCAAGAAGTGGCGCCCGAGCGCATTCGCGTCAATTCCATCGCGCCGGGCGCGATTCGCACGCGGATCAACAAGGACGCCTGGGAATCGAAGCCCGAGCAGGACAGGCTGCTGCAGTTGATTCCCTACGGTCGCGTCGGAAACCCGGACGATATCGGCAAGGCCGCCGTCTGGCTCGCTTCCGATGAAAGCGATTATGTGGTGGGCACGACCTTGTTCGTCGACGGCGGCATGACGCTTTATCCGGAGTTCGCCGACAACGGCTAACGTCCAGGTGCTTTGTCGCCGTCGTCACCGGCGAGCAGTTGCTCGAAAAGATCCGCGTCGCCCATCTGTCCGCCTTTCAGCATGATCTCCATGCCGTCGAGTTCAGCACGGTCGGCGTGAAGGCGGCATACGGTGACGCCTGCCGGGAGCGGCGCGAGATAGGACAAGCCCCAGGCGCCGAGCACGCGCACGGCGAAACTGGACGTATCGCCGCCCGCAATGCCGATGCGTCGCAAGTGCGCGTTGCCGAGCACCTGTTGCAGCAGCGCGGCGCATGCGTGCGTGAGCCGCGGCAACGCGCCTGCCGTGTGTTCGGCACGGCGCGTCGTGAAGGCGAGGACGTTGCGTCCGTCGCGCAATGGTCCCGTTATCGCCGCGGCGCGCGTTGCCAGATAGTCGGACGCGCTATCGCCGGTCATTTGCAGCGGGTCCAGTTCCACGCGCAGATACGAATGCGCGGCGGCAATCTGCACTTCGGTCAATGGCGAGAGGCTGCCTGCCAGCACGAACACCGGTCCTTGTGCGCGCGCCAGCGTTACGTGCTCGCGCGCTTCGGCGTGTTGATGTTCAGCGCGCGGATCCAGCGCCAGCGAATAAGCCTGCGCGACGCTGCTCGCGCCTACCGCGAGCAAGGGCGCCGATTCCGCCGCGTGATGCGCGATCACGCGGCCAATCGCGTGCAGATGCGAGTCGTCGAGCACGTCGAACAGCAATGCCTCGGGTTTCGATTCGAGCCGACGCCGCACCTCGGTTTGCAACGCGGCATCGCCGGCCGTGTAGCAGCGCCAATCGACCGATTGCACGTTTTCCACGCCCTGCCGTTGCAAATGCACACGCAAGTCCGCCTCGTGCATCGGCGTCACCGGATGACGGCTCATCGTCGGATGACGGTCGATCCGGTAGATCGACTGTTGGTGATCGTCCGCGCCCGCCGCCGCGAACAGTTCGGCGAACACGCAATAGCGCCGCAAATTCGGCTGCCCGCCGACCACCGCCACGAGCGGATTCGCGCAGTGCGCGCGCAGCGTGCGAATCGCCACGCCGATGCTGCCGATCTCCGGCGCGCTATCGAATGTCGAGCACACTTTGTAGTGCATCACGCGCACGCCGAGCGCGGCAAATGCGGCGCCGGCGCGCGACAGCTCCGCTTGCTGTTCAGCCGGCGACATCGTCCGCGCCGCGCCGGCAACGCCGAGCGCGTCGAGCCGCCCCAGCGTCGAAAGACGCGCGGCATCGGGTGGCGCGAAGAACAGCATGGTGCGCAGACCGGCGCGGGCGAGATGCGCGAGCGTGTCGGTCGCGCCTGTGAAGTCGTCGCCATAGAAGGCGTAATGCGGACCGTTGCCATGCAACCGGCGCGAGTCGCTGATCTCTTTGATGACCTGTGCCTCGCTCACGCTCGCCCGCCGAAAAATGCCAATGCGCGCCGCAGTTCCGGCATATGCTCCGCGAACACCGGCAACGGCGTGTGTTCCTGCACGGCCGCCCATGCCTGACGCACGCTCGTCACGCCTGCCGCCGGACCATCGGGATGCGCGAGGATGCCGCCGCCCGACATGAACAGCAAGTCGGTGGAGCGCACCGCGTCGAATGTGGCTTGCACGGTGCCGGCCCACTGGCCCGACGAAAACGCCGGCAGCACCGGGTCGTCGCAACCCGACGCGAGCGGCTTGGCGCAATCGCGCGCCGACTCGATCACTTCGGCGTCGCTCTGCGCGAATTTGCCGGCGAGGCCGTGCACGTGCATGTGATCCACGCCGGTCAAACGCCATAGCGTCTGGTACGCCTGAAACGACATGCCGAGCGCCGGATCGCGCGACATCATCCCGTAGCCGTTGCGGTGCGCGTGCAGCACGAGCGGCGTGGCGCGGCGCAGCGCCTCTATTGCGGAAAAGCCGCACCAGTTGATGCTCGCCATCACGCAGGTGCCGCCCTCACGCTCGACCAGCTCCGCGTGACGGCGCATCGCGTCGAGTTCGTCGGTGATATTGAACGCGACCATCACGCGGCGGCCGCTGCGCTCGCGGTAGCGGCGCACTTCCGCCATCACCGCTCGCACGCGCTCGGCGAGCGGCGCATGCGCGGGGTTCGCGCAGACTTCATCGTCCTTGATGAAATCGACGCCCGCTTCGCACAACTCGCGCACCAGCGCCGCCGTTTCCGCCGCGCTCAAGCCCACGTTCGGCTTGATGATGGTGCCGATCATCGGCCCGCCCGTCACTTCGGTCAGCACGCGCGTGCCCGCCACGCCATGACGCGGCAGTTCGAAACGCGCGCGATAGGCGACAGGCAAGCGCAGCGAGAGCAGCCGCATGCCGGTGACCTCACCGAGATCATACAGATTGCCGGCGACGGTGGCGGCAAGCGTCGGCAGATTCGCGCCGATGTTGGCGAGCGGAAACGACAGCGTCACGCGCGCGCGACGCCACGGTCCCGGCGTGCCCTGGCGCGCGAGCCATGCGCTCGGCAAGCTGGGTTGCGACGCGGGTTCGAGTTCCTCGATGCGCAGCACGCTCGCGCGGCTGCGTGCGCGCAGCGCATCCGATTCGTTGGCGACGCGCACGAATGTGCCGCTCGACTGCTCGCCCGCCATCACGTCGGCAACGCGGGCGGGATCGAGCGGCGTCTCGATCAGATAGTCGGCTTCGAGCGTGTCGTCGTGAACGGTGTTCCGTTGCAGCGTGGCGTTCATAGCGCGTTCAGATCAGGAAAGCGGCGCACCGGCTCACGGCCGTCCCAATCGCGCGACGCCGCGTAGATCATGTCGAACAGCCTGCCTTTCGGCCCGGCGATCTCCGAGAGTTCGATGACCGTGCCCGGATGATCCTCGGTGTCGAAGTAGACAAAGCGCCCGTCGCGGCCCACCTCGCCGCTCATCGCGACCTTGAAGCCCTGCTCCTGCAAGCGCGCGAGGTCCGCGTCGAACGAGGTCGTCCAGTATGCGTTGTGCTGCAAGCCGGTGTTGCCGGCGGCGAGAAAGTCGCGGTACATCGAGGGTGCGTCGTTGCGCGTCTGGATCAGTTCGACCTGCAATGGCCCCGAGTTCGCCAACGCCACGGAGTTGTGCACCTCGTACGATTGCCCGCGATACATGTAGTTCTCGATCGGCACGCGTTCGTTGTAGAACCACGGGCCCACGCCGAGCACGCGGCTCCAGTAGTCCATCGCGGCCTCGATATCGCGCACCACGTACCCGGCCTGACGAATCTCGCCAAAGAAACGACTCATGAAACTCTCCCGCTGCTGCCAGTTTTTAAAGGACGAGCGACGCCCCGGCGCGGCGGCAATGCAGCGCCCGAGTGTCGAACCTGTGAAGAAAGCCTAGAGAAACCCGATCGAAATCCAGGGAATCGCCGCGACCAGAATCAGGCCGACGATCAGCGCGCCCATGTAGCCGACGATCGGGCGAATGCCCGCATCGGGATTGACCTTGCTGATCGCGCACGCCGAGTAGTAGCCGACGCCGAACGGCGGCGAGAAAAGCCCCACGCCCATCGACAGAATCACGACGATCGCGTAGTGCACTTCATGCACGCCCGCGAGCCGCGCGATCGGAAACAGCAGCGGACCGAACAGCACGATCGCGGGAATCCCTTCGAGCACGCTGCCGAGCATCACGAACACGACGATCGACACGGCGAGGAAACCGTACGCGCCGCCGGGCATCGCAGCGATCCATTGCGCGAGGTCCTGCGAGAAACCGGATTGGGTGAGCGCCCACGCCATCGAGGTCGCGCAGCCGATGATGAACAGAATCGCGCCCGACAAAGTCGCCGCATCCACCAGCATGCGGCCGAGCCGCCGCCATTCGAAACGGCGATAGACCAGCAGACCGATCAGCATCGAATAGGCGATGCCGATGGTCGATACTTCGGTCGCCGTCGCCACGCCTTCGACCACCGCCATGCGAATCACGAACGGCAGCGCCAGCGCCGGCAGCGACACGACGAATAGCCGCGCAATCTGCTGCTTGCTGAAACGCTGCGCGCCGCTCAGGTCTTCGTTGCGATAGCGCCACCACACCACCACGCACAGAATCAGCGCGAGCACGGCGCCCGGCAGCATGCCCGCGGTGAAGAGCGCGGCGATCGACACGCCCGTGACCGAGCCGATCGTGATCAGCACGATGCTCGGCGGAATCGTTTCGCTTTGCGCGCCGGTGGTGGCGAGCAGCGCGACGAGATCGCCTTCCGACGCGCCGCGTTTTTTCATCTCCGGGAACAGCACCGGCGCAATCGCCGCCATGTCCGCCACTTTCGAACCGGAGATGCCCGACACCAGATACATCGCGCCGATCAGCACGAACGACAAACCGCCATGCACGTGACCGACGAGGCTCGCGAGAAATTCGATCATCGCGCGCGCCATGCCGGTCATTTCGATCAGCAAACCGAGGAATACGAAGAGCGGCACGGCCAGCAGCACCAGATGCGACATGCCCTCGTCCATGCGGCCGACCACCACTTCGAGCGGCGTGAAAGTCGAGAGGCCGAGATAGCCGAACGTGGCCAGCGCGAAAGAAAACCCGATCGGCACGCCCGAAAAAATGCCGATCGCCACCACGCCGACGAAGAAGATCACGAGATTGATCTTGCCAAGGCTCTGGAACCACGGCCCGGCGAATACGGCGACGAGACCCAATAGCGCGGCAATCGCAAGCACGATCACGACGTCGCGCGCGCGGCTCACCTGCGCGAGACGAATCATGCCGACCAGCAGCATGAGCGCGGCGCCGACCGGCAACGCGAGCGCGCGCCACGCGTTGCTGATCTGCAAGGCGGGCGTGACGATCGCCGCCTCACCGGACGCATAGTTGTACGCGGGCACGATCAACAGCGCGAGCAACGCAATCGACGCCGCGATCGCCAGCGTATCGACGAATGCGCGCCGCCGCGGCGACAAGCGGCTGACCAGCGCCGTCATTCGCATATGTTCGCCGCGCCGCAACGCCAGCACCGCGCCGAGCATGGCGAGCCACAGGAACAGAATCCCCGCCAGTTCATCCGACCACACCAGCGGCTGATGCAGCGCGTAACGGCTCACCACGCCCGCCAGCATGACGATCATTTCCACCGCGAGCAGCGCCGCCGCGCAGGCCTCCACCAGCGCGATCAAACCGCGATCGAAGCTGCTCAGCCAGCGGCGCGGCGTGCTCGCCGCGGGCAGCGCAACCGCTGCATCCGCTGGATTCAATGCGTGATTCGACATCCTGAAGTCTCCTCGCGACGGGCCGCCGCGCTTCGTCTCTTGCGCACTCACCGCTCGTGCTCGCGGGCGTAAGCCGAACTCAAGCGAGCTTGCCGACCGATTGTTCGAGCAGGTCCCACGCCTCATTGCCGAACTTGCCCTTCCATTGCGCGTAAAAGCCCGCTTGACGCAGCGCCGCGCGGAACGTATCCGGCGCGGTACGGTTGATCGCAAGGCCCTTGCCTTGCAGATCGGCGATAGCCGCGTCGTTGAGCTTGCGCACATCCTCGCGCTGTTTCAACGCGCCTTGATTGAAGGCGTCGCTCGCAATGCCTTGCAGGTCTTTCGGCAAGCGTTGCCAGGCGCGCGGGTTCAATACGAACCAGTAGCCGTCCCACATGTGACTGGTCAGCGAGCAGTACTTCTGCACTTCATAGAGCTTCGCGACTTGCACGATCGGCAGCGGGTTCTCCTGCGCATCGACGATATGCGTTTGCAGCGACGAATACACTTCGCTGAATTGCAAGCTGGTCGGCGCGGCGCCGAGACCCTTGAACATGTCGATGCTGAGCGGGCTCACCGGCACGCGAATCTTCAGGCCGCGCATGTTCTGCGCGCTCGTGATCGGGCCGTTGCTGGTGGTGGTCTGACGGAAGCCGTTGTCCCACATCTTCTCGAACGATTCGAGACCGGCTTTTTGCATCGCCGCGCGCACATAGGCGCCGAGCTTGCCGTCCATCGCGCTCCATACCTGGTTGTAGTCGCTGAACGCGAAGCCGACCGCGTTGATCGCAACGGATGGCGCGAGCGTCGACACTACCAGCGCCGACGGCGTGAACATCTCGATGCCGCCGCTGCGCACCTGCGCGAGCATGTCGGTATCGCCGCCCAACTGGTTGTTGGGGAATATGCGGATCTCCATGCGCCCTTTGGACGCCTCCTTGATCTGATTCGCCGCTTCCTGCGCGCGCACGTTCAATGGATGCGTGAGGGGCAAGTTGTTGCCGTACTTGAACACGAACTCGGGGCCGGACGCGGCGCGCACGATCGACGGAAAGCCCAGCGCGCCCGCCACCGGTACGGCGGCTACGGCACGCAGCAGCGTGCGTCTCGCGAGGTTGGTCATTTGAGTGTCTCCTTGCTTATAATTGATGTGACTGTCGAATCCATCAAAAACCCTCATCGCTCTGAACAACGCCTTGATTTCCTGTCGCTGGTGTTGAGTCGTCGCGTGATAGCTGCAAGACTAGGCGTGCGCGGCAACCGCTGTCAAACCGCGAACCTGATGTTTTTTGATGGACTCCCCTGCGAAGGACTGCCATGTCCGAACCGCTTCACCTCACCGCCGCCGCGCGCGCGCGCATTCCCGACATTGCGCGCGCCGCCGGTGTGTCGACCGCCACCGTGGATCGTGTGCTCAATGGCCGCGAAGGCGTGCGCGCCGTCACCGCGCAACGCGTGATGCACGCGGCCGCGCAACTCGGCTATCTGTTCACGCCTGGCGCGCCTGCCGCGTCCGCTTCCAAACCGATGCGTATAGCGTTTCTGCTGCCTGCCGGCACCAATCGCTACTTGCGCATGCTCGGCGACTATATCGACTTCGCTCACGCTCAGTGGAACGCGTTGGACATGAAGTGCCGGGTGCATTACGTCGAGAGTTTCAACCCCAGGGAACTGGCCGACCGTCTGCTGCATTACGGACAACGCGCGGACGGCGTGGTGTTCATGGCGCTCGAGCATCCCGTGGTGCGCGACGCGGTGAATGCGCTCGCGGACCAGGGCGTGCCGGCGATCACGTTGATTTCGGATCTATCGAATGCGCGGCGGCTCGCTTATGTGGGCATCGACAATCGTTCCGCCGGACGCACGGCCGCGTTGCTGCTGGGGCGTTTCATGGGGCCGCGGCCGAGCGGCAAGATTGCGATGCTTGCGGGCAGCCTCAACTATCGCGGGCATGAAGAACGCGAGATCGGCTTTCTGCATCTGATCGAATCGACCTTTCCGCAAGTGCGCGTGATCGGACTGCGCGAAGGACACGACGACAGCGAGCGCAACTACATGCAGACGCGCAAGCTATTGGAGCAGCATCCCGATCTCGCCGGCATTTACAACAGCGGCGGTGGCTCGGATGGCGTCGCGCGCGCGATTGTCGAAGCGCGTTCCGAGCAGAAGATTCTGTTCGTCGGTCATGGCTTGACGCCCGATACGCGAGCGCTATTGATCGACGGAACGATGGACGCGTTGATCACGCAAACGCCGCAAGCGATGGTGGGAAATTGTCTGCGGATCTTCCGCAACGTGCGGGACAAACGCGAGGCGATGAGCGATGTGAAGCCGGTGCAATTCAGTATCGTTCTACGGGAGAATCTGCCTTGAGGTGCGAGGCTTTCGCTTCTTGTACGAGAAGGGTTTGTGGGCGCGGATATGTCGGGCACGACAGATGCTGAATTACGAGCGTCTTCAAACTTCCACAAGGAGAACCATCATGCCTTATCTACTCGGCTGGCTTCTCGGCGTTCCGTTGATCGTACTGGTCATCCTGTACCTCATTTTCCATTAACGCTCGACCCACGCAGTGGGTCCGAAGAGGGTCCTGGCGCGGCGCCACGTCTTTACGTCGCCGCGCATTTCTCGACGTCCGCATGCGGGCGTTTCTTCTCCTGTTTCCTTCCGCATACAGCGGCGAGGAACATGCGTCCATGCCCGGCGAGCGCCGTCTTCAGGCGAGGGTCGATGCCGGAATTCGCCCGCGTGCCGCCTTGGGTAAAAGCAGCGAGAACACCGGAGCGCGGCTTGTGGCCGCGACGCCGCAGGCTTGCCGCCTTGCGGACCAGTTGGTTGTTCCGAGCACGAATGCACCCTGAAAATATACCTGGACGCGGGCTGGATAGGCTTCTTAAAGCAGTTGACGCATCGGCGGGTATTAGAACGATCTTCCGCTAGAATGGCGTTTATCCGAACAAGCTTCCGAAAATGCGATGACCGCCCGTAATCGTCCACTGGATAACCAGGATCGAAAGATCATGCGCGAGTTGCAGAAGAACGCGCGCCTGAGCAATGCCGAACTCGCGGAGCTGGTCGGCATGTCGACCACCGCGTGCTGGAATCGCACGCGTCAACTGGAAACCGAGGGGTATATCCGCGGCTATGTCGCGTTGCTCGATCAGCAGAAGCTCGGTTTCGCGGACGTGGTGCTGCTGGAGGTCACGCTCGATCGCCACGACGACGACGCCCTCGCCCGCTTCGGCGCCGAACTGGCGACGCTGACTGAAGTGCTCGAAGCGTATCTCGTCTCGGGCGATTACGACTATCTGGTGAAAGTGGCGGTCGACGGGACAGCGGGCTATGAGCGCTTTCTGCGCGAGAAGCTCTACAAGATCGCCGGCATTCGTCACAGCCGCTCGATGTTCGCGCTGCGCTGCATGAAGAGCATTCCTTCGGTGCAGGTTTGAAATGACGGCTCACACTTCACGCAACGGCTTTTGACACGCGGCGAGCACCGCGCCGGCCGCGAGCAGCAGCGCGGAATAGATCAAACCGCGCGCGAGACCGGCACCGTCCGATACCCAACCGATCACCATCGGCCCGACGATCTGTCCGAACGCGAACACGATCGTGAATGCGCTGATGCCCTTGGCCCAGTGACTCGCGGGCAGATTGTGGCGCACGAAAGCCGTGGTCGATGCAACGGCCGAGAGAAACGTCGCGCCGAACAGCACGCCCGAGACGAACGCCACCCACGGCTGCACGAACAGCGCGGGCAACAGCGTCGCTATCGCGAGCAGTGCGTTGAGCACCGCGAGCGCCTGGCCGCCGCGCATGCGGTCCAGCAAGCCCGACCATACGCGTGCCGAGACCACCGTCGCCACGCCGAGCAGCAGATAGAAGCCGGTCACGATCGACGCGCTCATGCCCGTGTTGCGCAGGAGCGCCACGATGAAGGTCATGTAGCCGATATAGCCGACGCCGAACAACGTGTAGCCCGCCAGCGCGGCAATGAAGCGAGGCCAACGCGGCGCATCCGCGGCGTTGGCCGACTGCGCTGCCGTATGCACTGTCGCGTGCACGCTTTCGATTTTTTTGGCCGCGCCTATCGCCACGATCGAGAACGCCATGCACGCCGCGGCCAGCGCGAACCAGGCGAACTGCCAGCCGTGCGCGACGTTGAAGATCGTCAGCGGCACGAGCAGCGATGAAGCCACGATGCCCCATCCCGTGCCGCCGTAATACAAGCCGAGGACGAACCCCGCATCGCGTGGTCTCGCCGATGCGAGCCGCGCTGCCAGCACGCCGCCGCTGATGAAAATCGCCGCGCTGCTTGCGCCGGTGATCACGCGCAAGACGAGCAGCGAATGCGTATCGGCGAGCAGGCCGCTACACGCCATCAGCAACGCCGTGACGATGCAACCGGCGCCGAACAATGCGCCGGCCGACCAGCGGCGCGCAAGACGTGGAAAAGCCAGCGCGCCGAGCAGATAGCCGAGCGCATTGGCCGTGTTCATCGCGCCGGCTTCGGCGAAGCTCCAGCCGAGATCGAGTTTCATCGACGGCAACAGCAGTGCGTACGCGAAGCGGGCGAACCCGAGCGCGATCGCGCTGCCGAGCGATAGCGCGGCGGCGAGCGCCAACGTGGGCAGACGTTGGGCCGTTTCGATGGCGGCGGAGGTCGATGCGGTGTCGATTGATTTTGTCGGCATTGGCTGGCGCGATAGACAACGATTGTCTGCAGACCGATTGCGGCGGGCGTGTGGAACGGCCGCTTCGTCATCATATCCGTGGACGCCTGGCGGGGCTGACAGTTAGTTGCAGGGCAACGAACCGTCGAACACCCTCCAAATGAGAATGATTTGCATCTAGACGCAAATTACTCCATCATGAAGCCCTTGCCGCAAACCGAACACACGAATTCATGACCACGCCGAACGTCAGCCGCGCCGAGGCCGAACGCCTACGCCGCGCAATTGCAGCGGTAGCCGCAAGCAGCTGAACAGAGGCCGCGTCGTCGCCTATCCGTCGCACGCAACAAGCGCTGGCCTGCGACGCGGCACTCATCCGCTCAGGCCGGCGCGACGCATTGGACCGTGTCCACTCAGGAGCATCGATGAACTTCCGCTCTCACTACAGCAGCCGTCCCGAACTGATCGACGATCATCTGGCCGACAGCACCGACGCCCCCGACCGCACGGTCCTCAGCGCGGTACGCACATGGCTTCGGCCGGCTTGCGAAACCGCGCGCGGCGGCGTGCACTGGCGCGACATTCTGCGCGGCGTGGGCTTGCGGCAAGACGGCATCGAGCACTTCGACCTGCTGATGCATTCGCTGATGCATGTGTCGTATCGTCCGCTCGACATGCGCTGCCGCTGCGCGAGCGATCTCGGCAAGGACGAAGCCGTGATTCTGCAAACCATCGCGCTGCTGCAAAAAACGCATAGCGGCGCCGCGCTGCGCATGCTGAGCGAGTGGCTGCCTGGGCCTGCCGTCAGCGGCGTGTTGAAGCTGATCCGCTGGTTCGCGATCGATCTGCTCGACGCCGGCGTGGAACTCGATGTGCAAGCGCGCCGCGTCACGTATATGCATTGAGGAGCGGAGCGCATGCCGTTGGAACTGGAATCGGAATTGGCGTCCGCGGCGCCGCCCGTGTCGAAGCATGCGCGGGACGCCGACAGCGGCAACCCACGCGCGGCCGACGTGGACGAGGCGTCCGTCCATGCCAGCGTCGAACGCATCGCGCAGCCCGCGCGAATCGCTCGCGTCATCGCCTCCGCGGCCGCGCCCGCATTCCTATCGCACCCGCTGACGCGCCACTATCCGCGCAGCCTTGCCGCGCCGCGCGCGGGCGAGCTGCATTTGTGGCGATTCCGCTGTGAATGGCTGCCCGTGCCGGTGCAGGAAGGCGACAGTTGGCTCTCGAAGACCGAGCGCGAGCGCGCGCGGCTGCATCCGAACGCCGCGCTGCGCAAACGCTTTATCGTCGCGCGCGTGGTGGCGCGCTGGATCGTCGGGAATCTGTTCGACTGCGAGCCTCGCAGCATCGATCTCCTGGACGACGGCGAAGAGAAGCTGCGCGCGCGTCATCCGCATGATGGCCGCGGCATCGTGATCGATATTGCGTATGGCGGCATCTGGATCGTCGTCGGCATTGCGTCGACGGCGCTTGGACTGAGCGTGATCGCGCCGTCGCCTGGCAATGCGATTGGCGAGCTGCCCGAAGCCTCACGCCGGCATGTGCGCTACAGCAGCCTGTGCAATGCGTTGCGCCATGCGCCCGTCGAGCTGGATGCGGACCTGCTCCTGAGCGATGCCACAGCGCACGCGTTCGATCTCGCGGAGCATGGCCGCTGGCATGTGCTCGATCTGCCGATGCCCGGCAAGATTCGCGCGGCGGTCGCGCTCGCGCAACCAGTCACGCAGGTGCATACGTTTGGCTGGCCGAAGGCTTCGGCGTTCGATCCGGCGAGCGCCTAGCCGCGCGTTTTCGTCGACCACGCCACGCACGCGGCATATCCATCCGGCGCCGCGATCCAGCATGCGGCGATCTCGCGCATGTCGTCCGCAATCCGGTTGCGCAGCGTCACTTGAGTACGCTCGCGCGGCAACACCGTCAAATGCTGCAACCCGCGCGTGACGCCCACGCCCGTCGTTTTCACGAGCGCTTCTTTCGCGACCCAGGCGTCGTAAAAGGCGTCGATCTGCTGGCTCATGTCCAGACGCTCGATCCATGCGGCCTCGTCCGGCGCGAGCGTCAACGACGCAATCGAACGCCAATCGAATTCATCGCTGCGCTGCTCGATGTCCACGCCGACGCGCCGAACCGCCGACATCGCGATGAGCCCATGCGCGCCCGCATGCGATACGTTGAAGTCGTACGCATTGGAATCCGCGAGACGGGGACGGTGGTTTGCATCGGGCGTAAAACGGACGGCGTTAGCCGCGATGCCGAGCCGCGGCGCAAGTTGCTCACGCAGCGCGACGCGAACGCTCGCAAAGCGCAACGCATCCTCATGGCGGCGGAAGTTGCCGGCACGCGCGCGCTCGTCGCCGCTGAGCGGCGCGAAGGCCGCGTCATCCAGCGACGCGGCGAAAGCGAAATCGACCCGCCACAACATCATGTCGGACGGGCCCTCGTGCGGCAATGGAACAGCTTCGATCGAATACATCGCAAAGGTTCGGACGTGATACACGCGCTCGCAAGGCAATAATCGCGACTCTACCCGAACTGACGCCCGAAGCCACTCGATCTTTAGATGCGCTTCATCTCCTTCGGCACGCCGATCAGCAATGCAGCGCCGCTGACGAACAGCAACGCGGTCAACACATAAAGCGCGTTATCCATGCTGCCGGTGTGCGTCTTGATGAGACCGATCACCCAAGGGCTCACGATGCCGCTCGTAATGCCGATGCTGCTGATCAACGCAATCCCGGCCGCGGCCACGGTGCCCGACAGATAGCTCGACGGCACCGTCCAGAAGATCGGCAGCGCGGCGAAGATCAACACCGCGGCCAGCGAGAGAATCGCGAGCATCGCCGGGAAGCTGCTCAGATGCAGCGTCAACAGCGAGAGTGCGATGCCACCGCCGATCGTGCACGCCGCAAAATGGCGGCGGCGTTCGCCGCGGCGATCCGAGTGACGCGCAATCAGAATCAGCCCCACCGCGCCGACAGCGTTCGGAACCACGCTATACAGGCTGATCGCCAATACGTCGTGAATGCCGAAGTCGCGAATCATCAGCGGCATCCAGAAGCTCAGCGTCAACGACGCACACGTCAGCGAGAAATAGATGAACGCGAACAGATAAACCCGCGGATTGCGCAGCGCCTGGATGAGCGCACGCGACGAATGCGCGTCGGAGATCGGCCGGCGGTCTTCGTCACGTTGCGCGATCAGTTGCGCTTTTTCGTCGGCGTTGAGCCAGCTTGCGTGCTGCGGCCCGTCCACCAGATAGAACGCCGCGATCAAACCCAGCACGATGGCGGGCGCACCTTCGATGATGAACATCCACTGCCAGCCGAACATGCCCCACACGCCGCCCATGTCGCGCATGATCCAGCCGGACACCAGTCCGCCGAGCACGCCGGCCACCGCGACGCCCGCGAAGAAGATCGACAGCACCGCCGCGCGCCTGCGCGCCGGATACCAGTAAGTCAGATACAGCACGATGCCGGGAAAGAAACCCGCTTCGAATACGCCCAGCATGAAGCGCAGCAAATAGAAGTGCGCGGGCTTCGACACCAGCATCATGCCGACCGACGCGACGCCCCACAGCAGCATGATCCGCGTGAACGTGCGGCGCGCGCCGAAACGCGCGAGCAGCAAATTGCTCGGCACTTCGCAGAGCACGTAGCCGACGTAGAACACCGCCGCGCCGAGACCGTACATTGCGTCGCTAAAACCGAGGTCGTGCTTCATCTGCAATTGCGCGAAGCCGATATTGATGCGGTCGAGAAACGACACCACGTAGCAGACGAATAGAAACGGAATGATCCGCAGCGAGACCTTGCGATACAGCAGATCGTCGTGCGCAGCAGCGGATGCGCCCGGCTTGAGCGCGGGGGCGAGGGATTGGCTCATCGGTTATCTCCAAACGTGAGGGTCCAACGGACCCGCTGGGTCCGGCGTCTTGATGCGCCGCGTTGTGTCTTCTGCTGGAACGGCAGGCGTTGGCGCGGATGCGCAGCGCTGCCGCGGTGGAATGCGCGTGAGCTTTGAAATGGCCACGCGCGTGCTTGCTCTCCTGGTCGCTACGTTGCCGGTTTACGCCGCCAAAGGATGCGCTTCGCCGCCGCGCGGCGACGTGTCTGCCGCGCCTTCGTGCGCGTAACGCATGGCTTCGAGCAGCGTCGCGTGATCGCCGATATGGTTGGCGAGCAACAGGATCAGTTGCGCATTGGCCGACTGGCTCTGCACGTCGTCCAGATCGCGATGCATGTCGATCAGCGCCTCGTAGAAATCGTCGGGGCGTTCGAGATTGGGTTGCGTGTTCAGTGCCATATTCGTCTCCTGCTATTTTCTAATCGTGCTTTTGCGTGCTGTTTTCAGGCGGTGCCTTCGACGCACAATGCGCGCTTCAATGCATGCGCCACGGCGTTCACGTCGACTTGCCGCCAACGCGCGCAGACGTGCTGGTCCGGGCGGATCAGATAGAACGTGCCGGGTTTCGCGTCGTAGCGCGCGCTTGCAAGACCTTCGGCGTCGTGCACGATTTGCACGCCGGTGGAGGACGCGGCCTTTGCATTGCCGCTCGTCACTACAACGAGCTTCAACGGAATCGGACTCGCTTGCAACGCATCCAACGCGGCCTGCGTCGCGTGATCGATGCCTTGCTCACCGCGGAACAACACGCCGGTGAACTGCTGGCCGAGTTGCTGCAACAGCCACGCCGGTTGTCCTTCCTGCTGCACAGGCGCATCGACGCACGACGCGCCCGGCACCATCGCGCCTTCGAAGCTGTCGCTGTCCGCGGTATTCAGCGGGGAATCGCGCAACACCGCCGGCACGGAGAGCCGGCCGCTATTCGTCAACTGCCGCGCAAACGGATGATGGCGCGAGAGCTTCAGCACGGCGTCGCGGAACACGCGGCTCACCGGGCTTTTCGGCGTAATGAAATCGGTTGAGCGCGTGGAGTTGCGGATGTTCTCGTCGGCGGCGAATTCGCGCTCGCTTGCATAGGTATCGAGCAAGGTGTCCGGCGCTTTGCCTTCGAGCACCATCGCCAGTTTCCAGGCGAGATTTTCGGCGTCCTGTACGCCGCTATTCGCGCCGCGCGCGCCGAACGGCGAGACGCCGTGCGCGGAATCGCCCGCGAACAGCACGTTGCCGTGCCGGAAACGCTCCATGCGCAAGCACGAAAACGTATAGACGCTCACCCATTCCAGTTCGAACTTCGCGTCCGGTCCGAGCAAGGCGCGCACGCGCGGAATCACGCGCTCCGGCGTTTTTTCCAGCACAGGGTCGGCGTCCCAGCCGAGCTGGAAATCGATCCGCCACACGTTGTCCGGTTGACGATGCAACAAGACCGACTGATTCGGATGAAACGGCGGATCGAACCAGAACCAGCGCTCGGTCGGAAAGTCCGCTTCCATTTTCACGTCGGCAATCAGGAAGCGATCTTTAAACGTGACGCCCTTGCTGTCGAGCCCCAGCAGATTGCGGATAGGACTGCGCGAACCGTCGGCGGCGACGACATAACGGCCGCGCAGATCATATGGACCGTCGGGCGTGTCGATCGTCAGCGTGACGCCGGCGTCTCGAGCAGCCGGCGCACCGTTCTGCGCTACACCGACAACCTTGCTCTTCCAGCGGATCTCGATGTTCGGCATTTCCTGCGCGCGTTCGAGCAGGAAACCTTCGACGTAATACTGTTGAAGGTTGATGAACGCGGGCCGATTGTGACCCGCCTCCGGTTGCAGATTGAACGTGTACACCAGTTCGTCTTTCAGGAACACCTTGCCGACATTCCAGCTAATGCCCTTGTCCACCATGCGCTGACCGCAGCCCAGGCGATCGAAGATATCGAGCGAGCGCTTCGAGAAGCAGATCGCCCGCGAACCAGCGGACAGCGAGCAATCGTCGTCGACCAGCACGACCGGCACGCCCTGCTGCGCAAGGTCGATCGCGGTGGCGAGACCCACCGGGCCCGCGCCGACCACGATCACGGGATAGGCCGCCTGGTCCGCGCCGCCGCGCTCGGACTGCTCGCGGCACGGCTTGTATTCGAACGACAGCGTCTGGTAGTTGGTGCTCATGTTGTGTCTCCGTCCTTCTCTACTCTGGTGCGCTTTTCTTATCAGGCTTGCAGCGCGTCCCACATTTCCTTGTCGCGCTGCGCGGTCCAGATGCGCGGATGCGTGATGCCGCTGGCTTCGTCGAACGCACGCGAGACGTCGAACGGCAGGCAATGCTCATAGATGAACACGTGGCCGAACTTCGGATCCATCGCCTTGCGCGTGTGCGCCATCGCGGCCTTCAGATCGAGCTTCTGTTCGACGGCTTCACGGCCCTGTTGCAGCAGCGTGGTGACGAAGTCCTTCGTGTAATCGAGGCCTTTGTCGACGTCTTCCGGCGTGGTCAGCGCGGGGCCGCGGCCCGGCACCAGCTTGTCGGCTTTCAGCGCGCGCAGCGCTTCGAGCGTGGCCGGCCATTGTTCGAGTTGTGCATCGCCGCAATAGCACGCCGCGTCGTACTCGACCAGGTCACCGGAGAACAGCACCTTCTGCGACGGCAGCCACACCACCGTGTCGCCCTTCGTATGGCCGGCGCCCAGATGCGCGATGCGCACTTCGAGCTTGCCGAGGAACAGCGTCATTTCCTTTTCGAACACGAGCGTCGGCCACGTCAAGCCGGGCACCGTTTCGACGCCGGCGAACAAACGCGGGAAGCGTTCGATTTCCGACTTCATATCCGCTTCGCCGCGCTCGACGATCATTTCGTAGGTGCCGCGGCTCGCGATCACCTCTTGCGCGCCTTCCTTGAAATACGCGGAGGCGCCGAGCACGCGCACCGCGTGGTAATGCGAGAGCACGACGTATTTGATCGGTTTATCCGTGACGCTGCGGATGCGGGCGATGAGGTCTTGCGCCATCGCCGGCGTGGCGGTGGTGTCGACGATCAGCACGCCGTCGTCGCCGATGATCACGCCGGAATTCGGATCGCCCTCGGCGGTGTACGCGTAGGCGTTCTCGGACAATTGCGTCCATGTGACTTTCTTGACTTCCAGATCGGCCTGGGATGCGAATGCCTTTGCCATGCTTGTCTCCCTCGAGAATTGGGTATGAGGCGAGACGGCCGACCGCGCGCGACTGCGCTGGCTGCGGTATTGGGGGATTGTCTCGCCCCGTTTTGACTCTGTGACTGCGCCGGTATGTCGGGGTGAATGCATCTTATGGCTGCGTCCGTTTATTTGTCAATAGCGAAGTGTATCGCTATACGCAAATTCCTCGCGGACTAAGATGAGGACAGGAAGACGCACGCCTTCGGTTAACATGAACCCTTTTTCACAGACGAGCGCGGGTGTGAGCAAAGCAGCGAAGCCAGCCACCGGCAAAAACGCCGGCGGCAACGAGACGGCGGACGGCGGCAAGACGCAGCGCGGCATTCAGAGCGTCGAGGTCGGTGGCCGCGTGTTGCTGGCGCTCGCGCAGGCGCGCGGTCCGCTGGCGTTGTCGGATCTCGCCGCCGCCGCACAGATCGCGCCGGGGCAGGCGCATGCGTATCTGGTGAGTTTGAGCCGCTTAGGTCTGATCAAACGCGATGAGTTATCCGGCCGATACGAACCGGGGCCGCTTTCCTTGCGGCTCGGTTTGCTGCATCTGGAGAATCAGCCGGCGTTTCGCGCCGCCGTGCCGCGCGCGGCGGCGTTGGCCGAAGCGATCGGCTTGAGCGTCGCGATTTGCATTGCGGGGCCGCAAGGGCCGACCATCGTTCGCTATGAACATGCGGGGTTTCCGTTGCACGTAAATCTGCATGTGGGCACGGTGATGTCGCTGCCGGCCACGTCGACGGGTCGCGTGTTTTGCGCTTATCTGCCGCGCGAGGCGGTTGAGGCGATGTGGGCGAATCAGTCGGGCGGGGCGTCGTCGGGAAAGATCGCGGCCATGATGCCGGCCAATGAACGCGCCGCTTTCGGGGCGACGCTGGCCGCGATTCGCACGCGCGGACTGGAAACCAGCGTGGATGCGCCGAGTCCGGGCATCAGCAGTTTGAGTGCGCCGGTGCTGGATACCGACGGCCGCTTATCCCTCGCGTTGACCGTGATCGGCTCGACCGGCGCGATCGACGTCGCCGCCGATGGTGCGATCGCTCGCGCGTTGCTCGCCGCGGCTCATGACATCGGCGCCGAGTTGGCGGCAGCGCCTTCCTTGTTGGCTACTTCCGCATCGTGACTGATACTCCCGACACTTCTCACACCGCCGCCGCTTCCACGGATACGAAACCGCAGCGCGGCATTCAATCGCTCGATAGCACGGGCGAGTTGCTCGCGGCGCTGGTCGCGGCCGCGCGGCCCTTGACCTTGCGCGACCTGGCGGCGGCTGCGGGCATGCCGCCGGCGAAGGCGTTTCCGCATCTGGTGAGTCTGCTGAAAATCGGCTTGCTCGATCGCGATGCGGCGGGCTGTTTCCAGGCGGGGCCGCTTGCGCTGGAGCTTGGGTTGATCGGCTTGCAGCGCTTGTCGCCGACGCGGGAGGCCGAGCCGGAAGTGGTGGAACTGGCGGCGTCGACGGCGATGAGCGTCGCGATGGCGGTGCTCGGGCCGCTCGGGCCAACCGTCGTGCGGCTCGAGGAATCGGCGCGGCCGCTGCATGTGAGCTTGCGGGTCGGCACCGTGATGTCGCTGGTGAATACGGCGATTGGACGCGTGTTCGCGGCCTATGTCGCGGACGATGTGCGCGTTGGGCTGTTGGCGCAGGATCATTTGCGGCTGGCGGGGGCTCAGGCTGCCGAGGTTTTCGTGGGGAAGGTGCTTGACGATCCGGCGGCGCTGAAAGGCGCGGGTCGTAAGAACGCCGCGCCACCGCTGCCGCAGTTGAGCAAGGCCTACGCGCAGCGCCTTGCGCAGATCCGCGCGGACGGCATCGATACTGCCCTCAGCCGCCCTGTGCCTGGTATCGACACGCTGGCCGCGCCGGTGTTCGACCATACCGGCAGCATTTGCCTCGTGCTCGCGCTGATGGGGCCGAGCGGCAGCTTCGATAGCGAGCCGGCCGGTGCGCCAGCGCAGACGTTGCGGGCGGCGGCGTCGAGGTTGTCGCGGCGGTTTGGGTGGATGGCGGGGGCGGGGTGAACGCTTGCCAGGCAGGCGGCGGCTGGCGGAAACAATCGTTTTGGCAGTCGAATAATCGAATGGCGTGAACCGCACTCTTCTCACACGGCTGGCTCGCTCATTCCGAACAACCGACTAAACGCCACTCACCGCATCAATCCCCCGCCGCCTCCGGCTCATGCGACGCCAACCGCGCTTTCGCATGCCGCATCTTCTCCAGGGTTTTGGGACCCGCTTTAAGCGCGACGCCGATAGCCAGCGCATCCATGATGCACAAATGCACGAGCCGCGATACGCCCGGCGTGTTCGGATCAATCGGACTCGGCACGCGCAATAACAGCGGAATATCGACCAGCCACGCCAACCGCGAACCGACATTAGTCAGCGCAATCGTGGTCGCCCCACGCTCTTTGGCGATCTGAATGCTTTCATTCACCTCGACGCTGCGCCCCGAATGCGAAATCGCAAAAGCCACATCGCCCGGCTCCATCAGCCCCGCATAAAGCCGCTGCAAATGACCATCGGTAAAAGCCGTCGACGCGATATCGAGCCGCAAGAACCTCAACGCCGCATCCTGCGCAACGAGCCCCGACCCCGAGCCGACGCCAAAGAAAAACACTCGCCGCGCGCTCGACAACGCCGCAATCGCACTCTCGACCACCGCCGGATCGAGCGCAGCTTGCGCATGCGTGATTCCATCGACGGCAGCCTCGCCGACCTTGTCGATCAACGTCTTCACATCGTCGTCACGCGCGACCGCCGTGGACGCATACGGCACCCCGCCCGCCACGCTCTGCGCCAGTTGCATCTTGAAGTCGCGCAAACCATGCGCACCGATCGCGCGACAAAACCGCGTAACGGAAGGCTCGGAAACCTCCGCGCGCTGCGCGAGTTCAGTGATGCTCGCGCGCATCGCGAAGTCGACATCGCTCAGCACCATCTCGGCGACCTTGCGCTCGGCGGGCCGCAGATTAGCCAGTGCGCTGCGGATGTGAGGAATCAAGTTCGGTGCGGACACCCGGTGTTCCTTATGGGTTAAATGAATCCGCGTCGCGTCGCAGCTTCAATCACTTTCATTCGGCTCGAATCATGCTCGAGCGGCAACGCGCGGTTCAGACCAGCCTGCGTCCACTCTGCGTATCGAACAGATGAATATGCTCGGCCGGCAGACGCAGCGTGACGCGCTGACCGGGCTCGACTTTCGAGCGCTGGCGAGTCGTCACGCACCACATGCCGCCGCCTATTTTCCCGTACAAGTGGGTCTCGGCGCCAGTCGGCTCGACGACTTCCACTGCCATCGTGGCGTCAGGCGTTTGCGTCATGGTCTCGATGTGTTCGGGGCGCACGCCGAGCGTGACCTTCGCACCGACCACCGCCGACGCGGGCGCGCCTTCCAGCACGATCTCGCCGCCGTCGTTCAGTTTCAACGCGAGGCCCTGCCCTTGCGCGCGAGTTTGCAGCACGCCCTCGGCGAAATTCATCGACGGCGAACCAAGAAAGCTCGCGACGAACAGATTCGCCGGATGGTCATACAGTTCCAACGGACGCCCGATCTGCTCGATCCGCCCCGCGTTCATCACGACGATGCGATCGGCCATCGTCATCGCTTCGATCTGGTCGTGCGTGACGTAGATCACCGTGTTCTTCAATCGCTGATGCAGCGCCTTGATTTCCGTGCGCATCTGCACGCGTAATTTCGCGTCGAGATTGGACAGCGGTTCGTCGAACAGGAACAGCGACGGTTCGCGCACCACCGCGCGCCCCATTGCCACGCGTTGCCGCTGACCACCGGAAAGCGCACGCGGCAAGCGGTCCAGATAACCGCCGAGGTTCAGCATCTTCGCGGCGGCTTCAATGCGCGGCTTGAAATTCGCCGCCGCTTCCTTGCGGATCCGCGGCCCGAAAGCAATGTTCTCGTAGACCGAAAGATGCGGATAAAGCGCGTAGCTCTGAAACACCATCGAGATATTGCGCTGCTGCGGCGGCAGCGTATTCGCACGCGTGCCGCCGATCATCAGATCGCCGCCGCTGATTTCCTCGAGCCCCGCCACCATGCGCATCAGCGTGCTCTTGCCGCAGCCCGACGGACCGACGAGCACGACGAACTCGCCGTCGTCGATATGCAGATCGATGCCGTGCACCACTTGCGTGTCGCCATAGCGTTTGAAGATGCCGCTCAGTTGCACTGCTGCCATGCTGTCCTCATCGTCGTGCTTCGTTGGTTCCACTTCGCGCGGGGTTCGACGTGCTCAAATCTCTTACAGCGATTCGAGCGTCAGTTCTTCCGCCATCAGACGATTGCCCGCCATCAGGCCGCCGTCGACCGGCAACGCGACGCCGGTAATCACCCGCGCCATCGGCGACGCAAGGAACAACACGGCATCCGCGATATCGTCAGGCGTCGCGAAGTCGCGCAACGGGTACCACTTCTTCAGATCCTCGAACACTTGCGGGTTTCGATCGACGCGCGCCTGCCACGCTTGCGTCTTAACCGTGCCCGGACAGACGATATTCGCGCGAACTCCGTAACGGCCGAGTTCAACCGCGAGCGCCTTCGTGTAACTGATGAGCCCGGCCTTCGCCGCGCTATACGCCGGATGACCGAGCGCGGCCATGCCGTTCACCGAGCCGATCAGCACGAGCGCGCCCTGGCGCCGCTCGATCATCGACGCGCGCACCGCTTCCACCGTGTGATACGTGCCGTTCAGATTCAAATGAATGTCGCGTTGCCAGCTCGCGGCATCGGTTGTGGCGAGCTTGAGTCCTTCCGCCGCGCCCGCGTTGGCGACCAGCACGTCCACCGGACCGCGCGACTTGACCGCGTCGGCCACCGCTTGCTGCACCGCGGCGGCGTCGCCGAGATCGGCTGTAATCGGCGTGACGTGCGCCGCGCCGAGTTGCGCGGCCAAGCCGTGAAGCGCGACCGCGTCGATGTCGAGCGCGAGCACCGTATCGCCCTGCTCCACGAAACGCCTGCACAACACGCTGCCGATGCCGCCGCAAGCGCCCGTGACCAACACCACACGATTCATGTCTGCCCTCGCTCCTGATTCGCTGCCGGGGATCGGATCTGGCCTGTAAATTTATTACACACTGACTTTCAATGCGGTTGCCTAGCCATCCCGAAGATTGGGTATCCGTGACTTCGCTCAATGCAGAATACCCCTTGGTTTAGAGCATCTTATGCACAAACACGGCTGAGAAGAAATATCGCAGACCCTACGTGACAAGCTATTTTGCGTCCTGTAGGATTTTTTCAAACAATTCAACCGCAGCGGCCGGCGACGGCAGCGGACCACCCCCCAACCATCGTTGGATGGACCGGCGTAAGCGTTAAAGCACTAACTCCGATCGACACGTTGGTTGGGACCGGAGTAAACGCTCAAGCGCTAACTCCGATCGACACCGCTGGTTGGGACCGGAGTAAGCGCTAAAGCGCTAACTCCGATCGACACAGGAGAGAGAGAATGTCGTTGCATGCCCGTGCTTCCCTCGCGCTAGGCAAAGTTGCCGTGGCGCTCGCGTTTGCAGGTATCGCCGTGGCGGCTCATGCCGACACGGTCCGCGTCACCGTCGCGCATTACAGCGACGCCACCGCGCCGTACTTCGAAAAAATGGCCCGCAACTTCGAGAAGGCCAATCCCGGCACGACCATCAAGATCGAAGACGTGAACTGGGACACGCTGCAACAGAAACTCCAAACCGACATTTCCGGTGGCGCCAACGCCGACCTCGCGATCGTCGGCACGCGCTGGCTGCTCGACTTCGTGAAGGACGACGTCGCCGAACCGCTCGACGGCTACATGGACGCGAGCTTCAAGGGCCGCTTCATCGGCCCGTTCCTCGCACCGGGCGAAATCAACGGCAAGGTGTACGGCTTGCCGATCGCCGCATCCGCGCGCGCGCTCTACTACAACAAAGACCTGCTCGCGAAGGTCGGCTATCCCGACGGCCCGAAAACCTGGAACGACGTGATAGAAGCGTCGAAGAAACTGAAGGCCCAAGGCGTTGCCGGCTTCGGCCTGCAAGGCAAGGAAATCGAAACGGACGTCTACTATTATTACGCGCTGTGGACCAACGGCGGCGACGTCGTCGGCAAGGACAGCAAGGCCGCGTTCAATTCGGCGGCCGGCATCAAGGCGGCCACGCTCTATAAGACGATGATCGACCAGGGTCTGACGCAACCGGGCGTGACCGGCTTCAGCCGCGAGGACGTGCAGAACCTGTTCAAGCAGGGCCGCGTCGCGATGATGATCTCCGCGCCGTTCCTCGCGAAGCAGATCAAGAAGGAAGCGCCGAACCTGAAGTACGGCATCGATCCGATTCCGATGGGCACGACGCACGCCACCTATGCGGTGACGGACTCGATCGTGATGTTCAAGAACTCCAAGGTGAAGAAGTCCGCGTGGAAGTTCCTCGACTATCTGTTCACGAAGGAACCGCGTGTGGAGTTCACGACGACCGAAGGCTTCCTGCCGACCACCAAGGCGGAATCGAGCGATCCGGCGTTCAACGATCCCGACACCAAGGCTTTTGTCGCGTTGCTGCCGACGGCCCGCTTCGCACCGACCGTGACCGGCTGGGAAGACACCGCGAAGGCCGTGACCGATGCGATGCAATCGGTCTACCTGGGCAAGGCGAAACCGGCGGATGCGTTGAACGCGGCGGCCACGCAAGCGAACAAGTCGCTCGGTCATTGATCGCTGTGTGCTTGCGCGGTGATTTCTTTGTGAGTTGCAGAACACGAAACGCGCGCCGCCGTTGCGAAGGCGGCGCGCGTTTCGCTCGTATTGCACGAATGCAGTATCCGGCCCATCCCGTCGCGTGCGCTGATTGACGCACGCCTCTTACGATCGAGCACGCATGAGCCGTTCCGCTTCTTCGCGCCTGCAAGCGCCCTGGTTGCTGATTGCGCCGAGCCTGGTGTTGGCGCTGTTCATCATCAGCTATCCGATTTTCAACATCGTGTGGCAATCGCTGCACGAGGTGTCGCGGTTCGGCGCGATTCGCGGCTTCACCGGTCTGCAAAACTTCTACACCGTCTTTACCGATCCCACGTTTCTCTCGGCGGCTCGCCGGACGATTGTCTGGACCGTGTTCGTGGTGGGCGGCACGGTGTTGATTTCGGTGCCGGTTGCGCTGGTGCTGAATCAGGATTTCCATGGACGCGGCGTGGCGCGCACAATCGTGATGCTGCCGTGGTCCGTCTCGCTGACAATGACCGCCGTGGTGTGGCGCTGGTCCTTCAACGATGACTACGGCATGGTCAACGTGACGTTGCAGCGCTTGGGGCTGATCAACGGCCCGATCCATTGGCTGGCGACGCCGGAGCTCGCGTTTCCCGTGGAGATCGCGGTGGGCATTCTGGTGTCGATTCCCTTTACGGTGACGATTCTGCTGGGCGGGTTGTCGTCGGTACCGGGCGATATTTACGAAGCGGCGCGCATGGATGGCGCGAGCGCCTGGCAGCAGTTTCGCAAGCTGACGATGCCGCTGTTGCGGCCGTTCATCAACATGGCGATTCTGTTGAACGTGATCTATGTGTTCAACTCGTTTCCGATTATCTGGGTGATGACGCAAGGCGGGCCGGATAACAGCACGCATATTCTCGTCACGTATCTGTATGAGCTAGGATTCCGGCTGGGACGTCCCGGCGAAGCCGCGGCGGTGTCGCTGATCATGCTCGTCATGCTGTTCGTTTTTTCGATCGCCTATCTGCGCTTGCAGCCCGCGAAAGAAGGAGATCCGACATGAGCCTCAGCTTGAAGACGAAGCGCTCGCTGTGGTGCTGGTTGGCGTTGTCGCCGCTGGTTGTGGTGGTGTTGTTTCCGTTTGCCGTGATGTTGTTTACTGCGTTGAAGCCGGCTTCGGAGATCTTTGTTTATCCGGCGCGGTGGTTGCCGGTGCATTGGCAGTGGAGCAATTTTGTCGATATGTGGAAGGCGGCTAATTTCGGTGTGGCTTTGCGGAACAGCACCGTGATCAGTTTGCTGTCGACGTTGCTTGCGCTGGCGGTGAGTTTGCCGTCGGCTTATGCGTTGGCGCGGTTTCCGTTTCGCGGGCGGGGGTTGTATCGACAGTTTCTTCTGGTGACGCAGATGTTGTCGCCGATCTTGCTGGTGGTGGGTCTGTTCCGGCTCGCCGCGATGATTCCTTATGGCGATGGGAATCTGGTTGACTCCAAGATTGGGGTTATCGTTTCTTATGCGGCTTTTAATATCGCGTTTGCTGTTTGGATGTTGTCTTCTTACTTTCAGACTGTGCCGCGAGATCTCGAGGAAGCGGCTTGGCTCGAGGGGTGCGGGAGGACGAGGGCTGTTTTCAAGGTGTTCTTGCCGTTGGCCGTGCCTGCGATTGTCGTTACAGCGATCTTTACTTTTATCAATGCGTGGAATGAGTTTGCTGTTGTTTATACGTTGATTCGGTCGCCGGAGAATAAGACGCTTACCGTGCAAGTGACTGATATGGTCGCGGGGAAGTATGTTGTCGAGTGGCATCTTGTGATGGCCGCCACGCTTTGTGCGACTTTGCCGGTTTCGGTGGTGTTTGCGTGGTTGCAGAGGTATTTGGTTAAGGGGTTGGCGTTGGGGGGGGTGAAGTAGGGGTCTTTATTGCCGTGGTTGAAGGTCTCGCGTTTTTCAGCGGTTCAGCAAGGCAATGAGGATCCATGCGATGAACAACGCGATGATGAAACTCGCCACGAGCAGCACGCCCACTATTACGTTTTTCATGCCCTTCAACGCCCACGGCGCCGAATAGGCGGAAAAACGGCGCGAGTAGCCGATAGCCGTTCTCGCTGTACAACCAATCCAGAAGCGGGCTAATCCTCGTGATGTCCAAAAGACCGGCACAGTTAGCCGAGGCCAATAGGACGCGCAGCATACCTTTTCTTAGAAACTTGAGAACTAACTGGGATTATTTAAGAAATACGGCATCGGAACATGCAGTGCTTTTGACGCGAACCCGCCAATCAAATCCTTATCCAATTAGCCAACCCGACCATTTATCCCACCCAGTTGAACATTACCCTCTCACCCTGCTTATAATCACCAAGCCCTCGGAAAACACCAAGGGCCGGGTTTGGAAGCCTGTCTCTGTACCCGCACACCCGTTCAGGCGGGTGTGCGTCTATCCCTGCACGTCTATATTCCAATGGGCGGGCCGTGGTGGGGGAGCCGCGAGGTTCGCCGGTTTGGTGCAGCACCGGTCTTCCAATCCCATCACGTGCCCGCTCACCACCTTAAAGCGAGTGTCGGGCACCCCAAAGCAAGTCAAAAAGGGAGATCGCATCATGACCAAAACCACAAAACAACAACCCGCATCACGCCCGCCAGTCGACGCACTCCAATACGAAAAGCTCGCCCTATCCGCCTTCGACTTATGCGACCGGCAGATGAGCAAACTGGAAACGCTAATCGCACTAGCAGCCACGCTCTGTAAAAACCCGGCAATCACCAGCGACGAACGTCGCCGCCAGCGAACCATGCTCGAATTACTCGTCCAAACAGGCGAGCAATACCAGCAGGAACTTGCCTGCGACCGCGAACTTTTTCAGGTTATCGCCCTGGACGCCAAGGGCATCGCTCACACGCGCATCACGGCCGGCCAGGCCACGCGCCTACTAGCGGACGCATCGAAGATAGCGGCGGAAACCCCGGCGCCGGCCAAAACCACGCCACGCAAACGCACGCCCGTCAAAGTCAAAAGCGCGTCGAGCGTGAGCGCGGACATCGCGCGTCAGCCGATCCGACTCAAGCACTAACTCACCACCCGCGCCCAACGTCCCGGACAAACAAACGAAAGAGAAGCGACAAACACCAATCCGTCCAGACCTCAAGCCGGCGAGAAAACCGCAAAACAGCCCGCGGATCGATACCCCCTTTATCGACGCGGGCTCACCAATGCCCACGCACTCAGCCCAACTCCACCCCCGGCTATCATGTGCAAAACGCGGCATCGCGAAACAACACCCGGCGCGTCCAGCGCCGCAACAAAACCACCCAACGCTCAAGCCCGAAAAGCCACGCCCGGAGCCCCCGTTGAAATTCGACACCACCACCGTCCGACTGATCCTCGCCATCGTGGAAGAAGGCAGCATCTCGCGCGCCGCCGACAAACTCGGCCTCGCGGTAGCGGCCGCCTCCCGCCGCGTGTCGGACCTGGAAGAACAACTCGGCGCCAAGCTATTCAAGCGCGTGCCGCACGGCGTCGAAGTCACGGAATCGGGCGCGAAGCTGCTGCAATACATCCGGCAAATCGACAACCTCATCGACCGCCTCGAAGGCGACGCACAAGCGCTCAATCATGGCCTCGACGGGCGCATCATCATCGGCGCGCCGAAAGCCGTCGTCATCCAGTTTCTGGCGCGCGAGATTGCCGACATTCAGCGCAAGTATCCCGGCATCACGTTGAAGATCGTCGAGGAGAACAGCAAGATCGTGCAGCAACTGCTGCGCGACAAAGTAATCGACGTGGGCATCTACGAAAAGAAAAGCGGCTTTCTCGATCTCGCCAAATCGCCGTACAAGGAAGACCGCCTGGTGCTGGTCTATAGCCGCGCGCATTTCCAGTTTCACGACGACCCGGTCGGCATCGACGATATCCTCGACCTTCCCATCGTGAGCCTCGGCAAAGGCTCGGCGGTTCTATCCGCGGTGCAACGCGCGTATCGCAGCCGCGGGCGGCTGTTCCCCGACAATTTCACCGTCAGCGGCTTCGACACCATGCTCGCGATGGTGCGTCATGGCCTCGGCGTCGGCTTGATGCCGCCCGACGTCTTAAGCAGTTTCCATCCCGAGAAAGCGCTTGCAGCGGCGGAACTCCAGGGCGACTGGCACCAGCGCGGCTACGTTCTCTCCTTCGTCGAGGGGCACGCGCAGGAACAGACGCTGCGCAACGTCGTCGCCGAATTGCTCGGCAAACCCGCGTAGTCGACAAACCCTCTCCGGTTTCGCGAGCCACGAAACCAGACATGACCCAGCCATTCTTGCGGCGACCCTGTCAGTAGCGGACAGTGAGGCAAAGAGCCGGCGACCGCGTCCAAAGCGTGATCGACCGGTTCACGAAACTCACTGCCCTACAGAGGAACCCCGCAATGAGCGAATCGAAGCATCTGCCGCTGCAAGACATCCGCGTGCTGGACGTGAGCCAGGTCATGGCGGGCCCGTTCGCCTGCATGCTGCTGGCGGACCTGGGCGCGGACGTCATCAAGGTGGAGCCGCCCGAAGGCGATCAGACGCGCGGCGCAATGGGCTTCAAGATGAAGGGGCCCGACAGCCTGGGCTTCCTGAACCTGAACCGCAACAAGCGCTCGGTGACGCTGGACCTCAAGAGCGAAGAAGGTCGCGAACTCTTCTACAAGCTCGCCAGGACCGCTGACGTAATCATCGAAAACTATCGGCCCGGCGTGGTGCAGCGCCTGCGTATCGACTACGAAGCGATCAAGGCAATCAACCCGAAGATCGTCTACGTCAGCATTTCCGGCTTCGGACAAAGCGGGCCGTGGGCCTCGCGCCCAGGCTTCGACCTCATGGCGCAAGCCATGTCCGGCGTCATGAGCGTGACCGGCTACAAGGGCGGCAAACCCGTCAAGGCCGGCGTGCCCGTCGCGGACATCGGCTGCGCGCTGTTCGCGGTGTACGGTCTGTTGTCGGCGTATATCGGCGCGCAGAAAACGGGCGAGGGTCAGCACATCGACGCGTCGCTGTTCGATTCGGTCATGGCCTTCTCGATCTGGGACATGTCGGATTACTGGGGCACCGGCGTGCCGCCGACGCCGCTCGGCACCAGCAACAAGATGAGCGCGCCCTATCAGGCGGTCAAGGCGCGCGACGGCTACTTCGTGATGGGCGCGACGAATCAGAAGCTCTGGACGAAGCTGTGTGAACTGCTGGAGCGCCCGGACCTCATCCATCACGCGGACTATGCAACCGTGTCGTTGCGCCTGAAGAATCGCGAAGCAATGATCGAAGTACTGGAGCACGAATTCGCCAGGCGCGACAGCGCCGACTGGGTCGACGCGATGCTCGCCACCGGCATTCCGGCTGGCCCGATTCTGTCCTATCCCGAAGCGTTCGAAAGCGAGCACGCCAGGCACCGCGGCATGTGCATGGAGATCGATCACCCCAACGAAGGCAAGGTGAAGAACATCGGCTTTGCCGTCAAACTGCTCGGCACGCCGCCGCAGGTGCGTCGTCATCCGCCGCTATTGGGCGAGCACAACGACGAGATCTTCGCCGAAATCAACGGGACGGCATCATGAGCGAGCCAGTCAAACTCACACTGCATCCGTCAGGCGCGGCGGAGATCCTAATCGACCGCCCCGAGCGGCATAACGCGATGACGCTCGACATGTACGAGTCGCTACTCGCGTCGATCGGCGAGTGCGAGCACAACCGCGACGTGCGCTGCCTTCTGTTTCGCGGCGCGGGCGGCAAGTCTTTTATTTCCGGCACCGACATCGCGTACTTCAAAAACTTCCGCGACGGACGCGATGGCATCGCCTACGAGGCGTTCGTCGAACGCGTGATCGATACGGTCGAACGCATTGCGATTCCGACGATCGCCGTGATCGACGGATGGGCCGTCGGCGGCGGCCTCGCACTCGCGACCGCGTGCGATTTCCGCCTCTGCACCGACGCTTCGCGCTTCGGCGCGCCGATCGCAAAGACGCTCTCCAACACGCTGTCGTCGCGCAACATCGCACGCTTGCAGGCGGCGCTCGGCGTGCCGCGCGTCAAGAAGATGTTGTTGCTCGCCGATTACCTCACGGCGCAAGAGGCGTCGGCATGCGGCTTTGTCTATGACGTGTGCCCGCAAGACGCATTGCAAGACGCCGCTCATGCGCTCGCGCAGCGGCTCATCGCGCTTTCGCCGGTCACGCAAAAGGCCGTGAAGGAAAGCGTGCGCCGCATCGTCGTTGAACAGCGGCTCGATGACGAAGATCTGATCGAAGAGGTTTACGGCAGCGCCCGGTTCAAGGACGCCGTAATCGCCTTCACGTCGGGATCGCGTTCCTGAAAGCGCCGTACAAGGTCTTCGCGAGCGCGGTCATGTCATCGCCGCCCTCGCGAAGCGATGCAATTTCGGCGCCTCTGCTCAACGTTTCCTCGACTCTGCGCGCGCGATCCCGCGCAATGGCTTCATCAACGGCTCGCGGCAACGCCGACAGTCGATCGATCACGTCGAACTCGCCCAAGCCGGTCAGCATGGGATTATCGGAACCACCGAGCATCGACCGCGCGTCGGCCTTGAAGAGCACGAGCGGCTTGCCCGCATGCCAGGCGAGCGACGCCTCGACCACCGTGCCCTCGTCGGCCACGCGTCCGTTCAGATTGGCGACGACCACATCGCAGCGCCTGAGCAACTGATACGTGTCGAGACTGAAAATCGCACGGTCGAGAATGCGCGCGGCTTCGTCGGCCGACGCGCCCAGCTTCTCCAGTTCCGGCTTCAGTCTCGCGAACTCCAGGCCGTCGCGATGCGGAAGGAAGGTCGCGTAACCCGCGGCTTCCAGCGTGCGGGCGATCGAATCCATTTCCGCGCGCTCGGCGGCATTGAAGAGCGGGCCGGCGCAATAGGCTCGTGGCATCTTCCACGTCTCCTTGAGGGATGATCGAGACCGGCGGCAGGCGGTCCCTTCGAAGACACCGATTATAGGAGCGCAGGCGCGCAGCCGACGCCACGTTGACTATGACCGATATCGCCCGTTCGCACCGGCACATTGGAATACACTAGATTGCTTTCCAGCCTCTCCAGCGGCCAATTCAAACGACGCCAGAAATGAACATCGACCTCGCCCACTTCACGCCATTTCCTTCCCTCGTCGGCGGCTTGCTGATCGGTTTCTCGGCGGCGCTGCTCGTACTCGGCAACGGCCGCGTTGCGGGTATCAGCGGGATTCTGGGCGGTCTGCTCGACACGACGTCTCGTGATCGCTTGTGGCGCGCCGCATTCGTGCTCGGACTATTCGCCGCGCCTTGGGCATTCAAGTTTTTCGCGTCGCTACCGGCGGTCACCATCGCGGCATCGCCGCCTGTGCTGATCGTGGCCGGCCTGCTCGTCGGTATCGGCACGCGCTATGCGTCCGGTTGCACCAGCGGTCATGGCGTATGCGGCCTCTCACGCGGATCGGTGCGATCGCTTGCCGCCACCGCGACGTTCATGGCCGCGGGCTTCCTCACCGTTTTCGTCACCCGTCATCTGCTGGGGCTTTGACATGCTGATTCTCAACGCGCTGCTCGCCGGGCTGATATTCGGCGTCGGTCTGATCGTTTCGGGCATGGCCAATCCCGCGAAGGTGCAGGGCTTTCTCGACCTCGCCGGCAACTGGGACCCGTCATTGGCGTTCGTCATGGGCGGTGCGATCGCTATCGGCGTGGTGGGTTTCGCGATTGCGCGCCGGCTCAAGCGCAGTGTGTTGGGTGCGCCGATGTCGTTGCCGAAGGCAACGCGTATCGACCGTCGCCTGCTTGCGGGCAGCGCACTGTTCGGCGCGGGTTGGGGGCTGGCGGGTTTCTGCCCTGGCCCCGCGCTTGTGAGCGCGGGCAGCGGCGAGCCCAAGGCGGTGCTGTTCGTCGCCGCCATGCTGGTTGGGATGCAGATTTTTTCTCTGCTTGAGAGACGCTTCGCCGGAACAGAGAAACCGGCCTGACTACCATTCGAAGCGCCGCCGCCGTGGGTTGGCCGCGACGCGTCAACTATCGGGAGATAGTTCATCGCAACGCATCGTCCGGCTGAATTCTTTTCAAACGAAAACAGTCCGCTGCGAATGCGGAATTCGGTAACGGCAGCGCGTTCGCCCGAACTTGCTGAACATTTGCAGCGAGCCCGAGGTTTGCCCTCGAGCCAACCGCGCCGCCTTCACGCGCTGCTCAGTCGTAGTGGCGATGCTTGTGACGACGCTTGCCCGAACGGCTGCCGCGCGAATAGTCGTCCGCGTATGAGTTCGAGCGCGAGATGTTGCCGCCGAGCGCCGAGCCCGCGCCGCCGCCCACGGCTGCGCCGACCAGGCCACCGGTACGGCCGCCCATCGCATTGCCTGCCGCCGTGCCCGCGCCGCCGCCCAGTGCGCCGCCGATGATGGCGCCCGTGCGTTCGCGGCGGTTCGAGGTGACCGCGCCACCGGCGCCGCCGCCCACCGCACCGCCGATCACAGCGCCCGTGCTGCCGCCCACCGCGCCGCCCAGTGCGGCGCCAGCGACACCGCCGACCGCGCCGCCAAGCGCATTGTTCAAATCGCCGGCCACGGCCGACATCGATGCCGCAGCGGTGAGCGCTGCAATCGCAACCATCTGGATGAGTTTGTTCGACATAGTTAGGTCTTTCGTTTTTTAGGATGGCGCCGAGTATAACCGGCCATTCGAAAGCCCTCTGTAACTTGCCGCGTCTGGGTCCGTAAGAGGTGTAACAAAAATGATCCGGCGACCAGGTCGGCTCGCGCCCTGCCTGGCGCCCGGTTCGGGGCATCGGCGGGCCGCCGCCTTGACCCAGCGGCAGCGGCCCGCAGCGCTTCGACCAGACTTCAGCGCCGCCGCTTCTTCTTCAGCTCGATCGTTTCGAACAGTTCATAGCTCTGCGTCGGCGTCTGATCCGCGCCGGGCGCGTGGTAGTAGTTCATCGTGATCGTCGTCTCACCGCCCGGCTGCCCCGGATCATGATCGAACACCGCAATGCCGTAGCCGGTTCCGGTATCGCGTTGCGCCGACCAGATCGCGTCTTCCACCGCATCCGCACTGGCACGCACGAAGGTGCCCGCCGTCGTGCCGGGAGCCGGGCGGTTGGGCCGCGTGAAAATCCGCGCTTGCGGCATCCCCGTGCCGATATTCACGCCGTACACGTCGAGCGGCGCGCTGGTTCCGCCACCGCCGAGAATCAGGTGGATCGTGCCGTGGCTCGTATCGAATGTGGACGCCCCCGGCGACACCGCGGACATCACCGGCTTCGGCTGCAACGTATCGACCGGCCTTCCCGTGGCGATATCGGTGCCCTTGTTGTGATGGCAACCGCGCACGGGATAGCTGCGCTCGTAGTCGTGATCGTGGCCGCACAACACGAGATCGACGCCGTAGCGGTCGAACAGCGGCAGCCAGGCTTCGCGGATGCCCTTGTCCGAACCGTTGCCGGTTTTCGATGAACTCAGCGCGTCCTGGTGCATCTGCACGACGATCCAGTCCACCTCCTCGTCTTCGGCCGCGCGGCGCAGTGTCCTTTCGAGCCAGCGCGTTTGCTCGCCGTCGCTATAGCCGCGCACGTACAGCGACGTGCCCGGTTGAATCGGCGGATTGCCGGTGCTCGCGGCCGGCACCAGCGGACTCGGGCCGGCCACGAAAGCCGCCGCGTCCTGATAGACGACATCATCGGCGTCGAGCGAAATGAACAGCACCGAGCTCACGCGGAAGCTGTACCAGCGCCCCTGAAAACGCGTGTGATTGTCGGGCAGTGTGTAGCGCGCGAGATACGACGCGAGCCCTTGTTCGCCGTTGTGGAATTCGATTTCGTGATTGCCGGGGCACGGCATCCACGGGCGGTTCGACGCGGACGTCTGGCAGTTGTTGCCGAAGTCGCGCCACACCTCCGGCTGATGCGCCGGGTTCAGATTGGCGTAGCACAGGTCGCCGTTGAGCAGGTGGAACAGCGGCTGAAAACGCTCGACGGCCTGCACCGCGAAACGGCTTTGCAGCACCCAGCCGGTGTTGGGCGTCGCGAGATCGCCGTAGCTCGTCCAGCGGAACGGCGCGCGCCCGCGCGGCGCGGTGCGGAAACTCGCGGTGAAAGGCTGCGCCGCGTTGCCGGCATTCTCGGCCGTCACCTCGTACTCGTAGCTCGTATCGGGCTTCAGATCGTGCAGACGCGCGTGATACGTGAACACGACCTCGCCGTTGAGGCCATCGGTATACGTGCTTTGAACGCCATGCACCGTGCGTTTCGCCTCGCCCACCGCGCCGATGCGCACGTGCGGATTCACCGCCTGCGCCGGCGACGCCCACGATACGGTGACCTCGCGCGTCGGATCGTTGCCCCAGGTGAGATGGACCTGCTCGGGTGTGCCGTCGGGTGTGCCGCCGGCGGCCCGCGCCGTCGAGGAAAGCGTGCCCGCGGCGGTGGCGAGACTGGATGCGCCGGCCAGCTTCAAGAACCCGCGACGCGAAACGATGCTGGCGCCCTGATCGGCCGCCGAAGCCTTATCGGTTTTTCTGTTCGACATGTCTGGTGTTTTGTACGGTGGTGGAAGGAGGTCGACGCGTACGTCGGCTGCACCGTGCAAAATGGACCGCGAGTGCACCGCTCTGCTCGTGCGCGACGGATGTGACCGTTGATCCTAGTCGCGAAGCCATGACAAGCGGATGAAACGGCCCAGCCTCTCAAGCAAGGCGAGGCGAGCGATGCAAACACCAGAGCGTTGCGGGCGACCTTTGCGCGGCGAGCGGAGACGCCGCGAACATGGGCCGCACAGCGCAAAAAGTTATATCGATCCCTTCGGCGCCGGCAACGCGCGGCGCACGACGAAGTTCATCGCGGCGGCGAACAGCAGCGTCGCCGCCAGGAAGTACAGACCGGCGGCGAGGTTGCCCGTCGCGTCCTTGATGAGGCCGATGCCATACGGCCCGACGTAGCCGCCCAGGTTCGCGAGCGAATTGATCGTCGCGATGCCGACTGCCGCGCTCGCGCCCGTCAGGAACTGGCCGGGCAGCGCCCACACCACCGCCTGAATCGAATACAGCGAGAACGCCGTCAAGCAGATGAACAGGAATTGCAGCGCGGCCACATGCGTCCATGCGCTCGCGGCCATCGTGATCGCGGCCAGCGTCGAGACGATGACGATGTGCCAGTAACGCTCGCCCTTGCGGTCCGAATGACGCGGCACCAGAAACAAACCGGCAACCGCGAACAGATACGGCACGGCGGACAGCAAACCCGTGGTCGAATCGCTGACGCCGAACGCCTTGATGATCGTCGGCAGCCACAGCGAGAGCCCATAGATGCTCAGCGGAAACGGCAGGAACAGCAGCGCGAGCAGCAACACGCGCTTGTCCTTCAGCGCGGCAAGCGGATTGCCATGCGGCTTCAACGCATACGACGCCGTGTCCACCGCGAGTTCGCGTTCGATCCATGCGCGATCCGCCGGTTCGAGCCAGCGCGCATTGGCCGGCGACTCGGGCAACAGACGCAGCGTCGGCACGCACAGCAGCACGGCGGGCAAGCCGCTCAATACGAACAGCGTCTGCCAGTTCGACATGCCGAGCGCGCCATGCGTCGACAGAACCAGGCCCGCAATCGGTCCGACGATGATGCCGGCGATCGGCTGCGCGAGCACCAGCAAGCCGATGATGCGCGCGCGATGGCGCATCGGAAACCACTTCGTGAGGAAATACAGAATGCCGGGGTACAGCCCCGCTTCGGCGGCGCCGAGCAGAAAACGCAGCGTGTAGAAACTCGCCGGGCCGCGCACGAACGCCATCGCCATGGTGATGACGCCCCACGTGACCAGGATGCGGGCGAACCACACGCGCGCGCCGTACCGTTCGAGCGCAAGGTTGCTCGGCACTTCGCACAGGAAATAGCCGATGAAGAAGAGCCCCGCGCCCAGGCCATAAGCCGCGTCGCTCAGGCCGACCGCGGCGTTCATGTGCAGCTTCGCGAAGCCGACGACCGAGCGGTCGATATAGGCGACCACGTAGATCAACGCGAGGAACGGAATGAGCCGCCGCGTCAGCAGGCCGATGATGCGCTGTTCGTCGCGCGCCGCATCGCTCGACGGCGCACCCGCGATGGGAGCGGGCGCCGCGTGCTGCGCATGGGCGGTTTGTGTTGTCATGAGCATGTCTCCTGTTGAGCGGATTGCGCCGTGCAAGGCGGCAGCGTCGAACACTGCCGCCCGTGGCGTCTGTTTTTTCAATGCGCTTGCGCGGCTTCCACGCGGCCCCACGCGGCCCGTTACCCGTTGTCGCATCTAGTCGCGAATCAGCAGCGCGCGCGTCGGGCTCACCGCGCTCATCTCAATGCGAATGGCGCGGCACGGCGGCGCCCCGGCAGCCGACCAGGAAGTCGAGGTCGCAGCCTTCGTCCGCCTGCAATACGTGGTCGATATAAAGACGCTGGTAGCCGCCTTCAGCGGGCGCCGGCGGCGGCGTGTGACGTTCGAGACGGCGCGCGAGTTCGGCGTCGCTGATGTCGAGGTGCAACGAACCGGCGTCGCAATCGAGCTCGATCCAGTCGCCGTCCTGCACCGCGGCGAGCGGGCCGCCCGCCGCCGCTTCCGGCGTGACGTGCAGCACGACCGTGCCGTAGGCGGTGCCGCTCATGCGCGCGTCGGAGATGCGCACCATGTCCTTCACGCCCTGGCGCAGCAGCTTCGGCGGCAGGCCCATGTTGCCGACTTCCGCCATGCCCGGATAGCCTTTCGGCCCGCAGTTCTTCATCACGAGAACGGAGTCCGCATCGACGTCGAGCGTCTCGTCCACGATGCGCGCCTTGTAGTGATCGAAGTCCTCGAACACCACGGCGCGACCGCGATGCTTCAACAGCGCGGGCGTCGCGGCCGAGGGCTTGAGCACCGCGCCGCGCGGCGCGAGATTGCCGCGCAGCACGCGAATGCCGCCGTCCGCGAGCAGCGGATTGTCGAGCGTGCGAATGACCTCGCTATCCGTGATCGGCGCGTCTTTCACGTTGTCCCACAGCGCCTTGCCGTTCACCGTCAACGCGCCCGGATGCGGCAGCAGGTCCGCTTCGCCGAGGCGGCGCAGCACGGCCGGCAAGCCGCCCGCGTAATAGAACTCTTCCATCAGGAAGCGGCCCGAGGGCATCAGGTCGACGATGGTCGGCGTATTGCGGCCCACGCGCACCCAGTCGTCCAGATCGAGTTGCACGCCGATGCGGCCGGCAATCGCCTTCAGATGGATCACGGCATTGGTCGAGCCGCCGATCGCCGCATTCACGCGAATGGCGTTCATGAACGCCTCGCGCGTCAAGATTTTCGACAGCGTCAAACCTTCATGCGCCATCTCGACAATGCGAATCCCCGACATATGCGCGAGCACGTAGCGGCGCGAATCGACGGCGGGAATCGCGGCGTTGTGCGGCAGCGACGTGCCGAGCGCCTCGGCCATGCAGGCCATGGTCGAGGCCGTGCCCATCGTGTTGCAGGTGCCCGCGGAGCGCGACATGCCCGCTTCCGCCGAGAGGAACTGGTGCAGATTGATCTCGCCCGCCTTCAGCGATTCGTGCAGTTGCCAGACGGCCGTGCCCGAGCCGATGTTCTTGCCGTCGAGCTTGCCGTTCAGCATCGGCCCGCCCGTCACGACGATGGCCGGCACATCGCAGCTTGCCGCGCCCATCAGCAAGGCGGGCGTGGTCTTGTCGCAGCCGGTGAGCAGCACCACCGCGTCAATGGGATTGCCGCGAATCGCTTCCTCCACGTCCATGGCCGCGAGATTGCGCGTGAGCATCGCGGTGGGCCGCAGGTTCGATTCGCCGTTCGAAAACACCGGGAATTCGACGGGAAAACCGCCCGCTTCATAAATGCCGCGCTTCACGTGCTCGGCGAGCTTGCGAAAGTGCGCATTGCACGGCGTGAGTTCGGACCAGGTATTGCAGATGCCGATCACCGGACGGCCGTCGAACGCGTGATCGGGAATGCCCTGATTCTTCATCCAGCTTCGGTACATGAAGCCGTTCTTGTCGGCCGTGCCGAACCATTGCGCGGAGCGCAGTTTGTGTTTCTTATCCGTGTTATCCGACATGCTCGCTTCCTGAATGCTGGTGCCTGCTCGACTGCCGCCCCTTATTCGTGGGTGGGGCGCTTCTGGAATGACGAGTGTACGGATCGGCCTGATATCCTTCTAATGAAACTTTGAGCCGAACCGATATCGTTTTATGGATTGATGTAAACCCTATGCTCGAATCGAATCCCTGGTATGTGCGAACCCGCCTGAAGACGCGGCAACTCCTGCTGCTCGTCGCGCTCGACGAGGAAGGCAACATTCACCGCGCGGCGGCCACGCTTAATATGACGCAGCCGGCCGCGTCGAAGCTGCTGCGCGAACTCGAGGAGATGGTCGACGCGCCGCTCTTCGAGCGCATGCCGCGCGGCATGCGGCCCACGCTTTACGGCGACGTGATGATCCGCCACGCACGCGCGGTGGTCGGCAGTCTCGATCAGGCGCGCGAAGAAGTGCTCGCGTTGAAGTCGGGCCAACTCGGGCGCGTCGCGGTCGGCACGATTACCTCGCCGGCCGTCAGCCTGCTGCCGGCGGCGATCGCGCAAATCAAGCTGGAGCATCCGGGCCTGAGCGTGAGTGTCGAGATGGAGAACAGCAACGTGCTGCTCGAAAGCCTCGCGCAAGACAAGCTCGATCTGGTGATCGGCCGGCTTTCCGCCGAGCACGACAAGCTGCACTTGCGCTACGAACCGCTCGCCGACGAACAGGTTTGCGCGGTGGTGCGGCCGGGGCATCCTTTGCTCGGCGCGGCGTCGCTGGCCTTGTCCGACGTGGCCGGCGCGTCGTGGGTCGTGCCGCCCGCGCAGAGCGTGCTGCGGCATCGCTTCGAGTTGATGTTTCAGCGGGAAAGCCTGGCGCCCCCATCCGATGTGGTCGAGAGCGCGGCGCTGCTGGTCGTCACGAGTCTGCTGGAACAAAGCGACATGGTCGCGGTGCTGGCCGCCGAAGTCGCTCACTACTATGCCGGGCACGGCATGCTGTCGATCCTGCCGCTGCGCATGCCGCTGCGAATGGACGACTTCGGCATCATCACGCGCACCGGCAAGCTGTTGTCGCCGGCGGCGGCGCAGGTCGTGCGCGGATTGAAGCGAGCGGCGGGCGAGTTGTACAAGGGCGCTGAAAGGTCGATGTAAGCGGACCCTGGCGCGGACCTTAACGTTGGGGCGGCTGCGGATTATTCGCCGGATTGGAATCGAACCTCGAGACGCTTCGAATCGCGCCCTCGCCCGTCAACGCGAGCAATTCGGCTTCGATGACGTCCGCGACTTCCTTGTCGTAGACTTCTTCGCCATTCACGTAGACGGTAAAGGACTGCAAGTACTTCGCCTTTTTCTCGGGATTCTCGATGGTCGCCCGCGTCCATTGATGCAGCGGAAAGTTTTCGGTGCCCAGTCTTTCGGCTTCGCTCACGTAGTCGGCGAACGCGTCGAACTGGCATTTCAACGTCGCGTCATACCTGCGTAGAATCCCGCGAAGCGCCGCGTGCGGGGGGTTCGCAGGCTCGCGGCGCAAGGCGTCCGCCAGTTCGGGCGAGACGGTGATCCTCAACTGGAATTGCCATGTGGGCTCCATGCCTACCTCCGTGTCGGAATCGAGCGACCTGCAGTCGGCACGCTCATGGACTGTAAAATAAAGAGTAACCGACATCGCGGCCCGGCAGAAGACCGTCGATCACTACAACATCAACCGCGCACATCCGCACCACGCACCACACACTTCATGGACAACCCCACTCGTTCCGAACGCTCCCGCCGAGCGGCGCTTCAGGCGGCGCTCACCATCATCGCTCGCGACGGTCCGGGTCAGCTCACGTTCGACGCGATGTCGCGCGAGAGCGGCATTAGCAAGGGCGGGTTGATGCATCAGTTCCGCACCAAGACGGACGTGCTGAAGGCGCTGCTCGAGCACGACATCGCGCATTTCGAAAACTTCTCGCAGCGCTACCTCGCGCAAGCCGGCGACACGACGCCCGAGGCCAATCTCGCCGCCGAGATCGCGACCATGCGCGAAGCCGCCGAGAATCCCCAGGCCGGCGGCTTTGCCGTTCTCGCCGCGCTGGTCGAGGACCCCACGCTGTTGTCCGTCACGAAGGAAATGAGCGCGCAGAAGGTCAAGCGGATCAAGGCCGAGGCGGCCGATCCCGATCTGGCGCTGCTGCGCTGGTCGGCGGCCCGCGGTCTCGTGTTTACGACGCTGTTGGGGCTTAGCCCGCTTTCGGAGAAAGAGCGCGGCCGTCTGTTCGATCGACTGCTCGACGACAGCCAATGGCCCGCGGCTGCCGAAACCAAAACGAAGCCGCGTGCCGCGCGCGCGCCGCGTGCCGTGAAGAAAAGCAGCCTGTAGGTTCGCCGCCGCTCAAGCCTTATTGGCGGAATGGGCGGCGATTTTTTCCTCGATCTGCGCAATCTCGCTGCTGCGTACCGGCTTGCCGAGAAGAAAACCCTGAGCGTGCGTGCATCCGCACGCGCGCACGAAATCCAGTTGCTCCTGTGTCTCGATGCCTTCGGCCGTGGTGGGCATGCCGATTTCTCGCGCGAGGGCCACGATCCCGCGCACCACCGCGGCGGATTCGCGTCGATGCGCGGACTCCTTGACGAACGAGCTGTCGATCTTCAGCTTGTCGAACGAGAAACGCACCAGCGTCGACATGGTCGAAAAACCGGTGCCGAAATCGTCGAGCGCGAGCCCGATGCCCAACGCGCGCAGCCGCGCGACGTTGCGGCGAGTGACGGTATCGTCGCTCAACAGCACGGTTTCCGTGACCTCGATATTCAGGCGCGTAGGCGAGAGCCTCGTCTTGCGAAGAATCGCAGCCACGCTTGATGCGAACGTTTCCTCGCGCAATTGCACCGGCGATACGTTGACGGCGACCGGCACGCGGTCGCGCCATGTCGCCGCTTCCTTGCATGACTGCAACAGCGCCCATTCGCCCAATGCGAGGATGAGCCCGGTACGTTCGGCGGTGGGAATGAACGCCGACGGTGCGAGTTCGCCGCGAGTCGGGTGCGTCCACCGCAGCAGCGCCTCGCGGCCGGAAATCGCACCGTTGCCGAGATCGACGATCGGCTGATACTCCATGCGCAAACCGGTCAACGACCTCAGCGCGCCCTCCAGATCGCTTCGCAAAAGGCTCAGGCTTTCGTCGGATACGTGCTTCTCGGCGTCGAAGAGGGTGAACGCGCTCTTGCCGCTACGCTTGACCGCGTACAACGCGCGATCGGCGCAAATCAGCAGTTGCGGGCCTGTTCGTGCATGTTCGGGATAGCGCGAGACGCCCACGCTCGCGCCGATATGCACCAGCGCGTCGCTCAACGTGAATGGGCGCGCCAGTTCTTTCACGACGCGATCGCCCAGCAAACGTATGTCGCGGGCCTCGCCAGTCGTGCCGCAAATCGCCACGAATTCATCGCCCGCCAGGCGTCCGACCACATCGCCTTCCGGCAGGACGTCGCGCAATCGAATCGCGACTTCCTGAAGAATCCGATCGCCCGCGGCGTGGCCGAGACTGTCATTGATGGCCTTGAAACCGTCGAGATCGATCAGCAGAACGGCAAACGATTGATTCTGGCGCAACGGGTCCGCTTCCGTGCGCTCCAGCAGCAGTTCGTTGATGCGTGCGCGATTGGGCAGGCCGGTCAGGCTGTCCTGACGGGCAAGGCGATGACTGTTTTCGCGCGCGAGGAGCAACGCGACCGTGTCGCGATTGCTGCGCAGTGCGACCGCAAAAAAACCCGCGGCGCAAAACGGCGCCTGAAATAACAGCACCAGTTTGCCGGAGCCGGGAGAAAGCGCTGCACCTAAACCTAATAGCCCGAGAATGAAGCTGATCTGCAGCAACACGAGCCGCGGTATGCCCGCATTGCGTCCAGCTAGCCCGCCGATCACGCCCACCGCGCAAACGTTGCCGAGTAGAAAGAGCGTCTGGTCTCCGCTGGTATTGCACAAAAAAGCACCGTAGCCGAATAGCGCGCTCCACAGCAGGCTCGCGAACAGAAACGCGGACGTGGGCGTGGGCCGCCCTTCGGCGCTGCGCCGGCAGCATAGCCAGATCAACAGCAGACGCGCTGTCAGCAACGCGACAACGGCGCTGCCCCACGCCGCATAAAGCGCAGTGGGATAAAGGTAGTAAGCCGTGACGCAGACGCTGATTTCGCAAATCGACGCGAAGACGATGGACGCGGTTCGCGTGAATAGATTGGCCAGCAATATTTGCCGGTTGTCCGCGCTCAGATGCTGGGCTGAAGAAACGACCCACTTGAAAAATGGAGACCTTGGTTCGCTGAAAGCCATGACCTGCGCATCTTTGACGGTTAGTGAGTCGAAATGGTGCGCAGCAATTATTACGTAAACATTAGACCTGAGGTGGGTTTCGCTCCGCGAAGATGCTAAGGGACTTCACGCACCAGGATGAATGCGGAATCGCAGGGCAGTGGTTCGACCGCCCTGCAAAAATGGCTTCAGCCTGGAAAGGCTCCGCATCTTGCGCCGCCGTCTATGGAACCGCGCATGTCGATTTGCACTCGGTGCATACGGCCATCGCATGCGCTTTCGTAGTCGATATGTACCGCTCGCGCGGCCGGAGATGAGATGGTCGGCCGACCAGGCATGTCGTCGTTGACGCCCGCCGGCCGCGAGTCACTGACCGTGACGGCAATGACGCGCGACTCGGTGACTACTGCCTGTGAATAGCTCAGCGTCGGAGCCGCCAATACAACGAAGATGCTAGAAAGCACCGCGGTTTTGAACATGATTCGCCTCGCAGGAGACTTTGAAAAATTAGGTCTTCGACCCGTGAGCGCCCCCTGCCATTGACCCGTTCCGATGTGCCGGCTTCGATTTGAATTTTGGTTATTGCAATGCAGCATTAACGCTGCGCCTGTCAGAAAGACGTGTCAAGCGCGGTCACGGGGGCGGCTAATGAAAGCGGTCCGCGCTCGACCATCCGATAATCAAACGATCGAACAAGGACGCAAATAAAGTGAGGGGCCGTTGACTCGCGTTGCTCATCGGAATGCGTCGTGCGGCGAAGGCGGAGACGGCGCCGCTGCTTTACTACAGCCGATCATGGCGTGATCGATCTGTCGCGCTCGAAAGTAATAATCGACCGTGTCGTGCCGGGCCAGTTCGGCATCTGCCGCCACGGCGTCAGCACTTCCAGGCGGTCGCCGGCGAGATGGAATTCACGACACTGCGTCGTGCCGACCCACTCGGGGTTCCAGGCCGCCTCGACGTTGGTGCACCACTGATTGTTCTCGGTACGCTCGACGCCGGTGTAGGCCACGAGGCTGTTCAGGAGGGCCGCCTTCTGCGCGTCGCTCTTGCCTGCCTTGCGACCGTCGCCGGTCAATACGAACGCGACACGATGGTCGGCCGCGAAAATCACTCGACCGCTCGGATGCTCGCCCATCGCCGGGATCTTGCCGCCGGTGTCCTTCGATTCAACCTCGTAGGAAATCAGATGCCACGAGCCCGACAGTGTGGAGGGTTCTGCCCGCGCCGCGCCGGACGCGCCTGCGATGGAGATAAGGACGGCGACAGCCGCCATCGACCATGATTTCATCATTTACCTTTTATGAACGCTTGCTGTGGTTTATAGCGCCACGTCAGTTGCGGCCTTGGCGTGCGGTGCCGCGGGATCGGGCTTTAAGGCGGGTGTTGAAGCGGGCTTTAAGACGGGCTTTGAAGCGGGCTTCGCCGCGACGCCGATCGCAGGCGGTGGCGCGAGTTGCAACACGGCGCTGGTGTACGTCCATTCCTCATGGACCTTCGCCGGACTGTCATTGAGTTTCGTGCCGTAGCTCGGGACGATCTGACGAATCCTGGCCTGCCATGACGGCGTGGCGACCTTGTCCTTGAACACCTGCTCCAGCACGCCGAGCATGATCGGCGCCGCAGTCGATGCGCCAGGCGACGCGCCGAGCAGGCCGGCAATGCTGCCGTCTTTCGAACTGACGATCTCCGTACCGAGTTTCAGCACACCGCCTTTCGCGCTATCGCGCTTGATGATCTGCACGCGCTGTCCTGCTTGCCATAGGCGCCAGTCTTCCTTCTTCGCCAGAGGAAAGTACGCCTTCAACGCATTGAAGCGGTCTTCGTCCGAGAGCATGAGCTGGCCCGCCAGGTATTCGACGAGTGGAAATTCATCGATGCCCACGTGCGCCATCGGCATGACGTTGTTCGTGTTAGTGCTTTTCAGAAGATCGAGGTATGAGCCATTCTTCAGGAACTTCGTCGAGAAGGTCGCGAAGGGGCCGAACAGAATGATTTTCTTGCCGTCGATGATCCGTGTGTCGAGGTGAGGAACCGACATCGGCGGCGAACCCACGGACGCCTTGCCGTAGGCCTTCGCCAGGTGCCGATTCACGACCTCGGGATTTTCCGTCACGAGGAACGAGCCGCCGACGGGGAACCCGGCATAGTCCCTCGCCTCGGGAATGCCGGATGCCTGTAGCAGTTTCAGCGCACCGCCGCCTGCGCCGATGAACACAAATTTCGCGTCGACGTCGTGTTGCGGGCCATCGGAATGGGTTGTCACATACGACACCCGCCAACTGCCGTCACCGTTGCGCGTGATGCTTCGAACTTCGCTGGACAGCGACAGACTGAAATTAGGCTGGCTTTGCAGGTAGCCGACGAACTGACGCGTAATCTCGCCGAAGTTCACGTCTGTACCCACCGGGGACCAGGTCGCCGCGACCTTCTGCTTCGGATCGCGGCCTTCCATCATCAGCGGCACCCACTGCTTGATCTGCTCGACGTCTTCGGAATACTTCATCCCGCGAAATAGCGGACTTGCCTGCAGCGCGTCGTAGCGCTTCCTGAGGTAACGCACATTGTCGTCGCCCCATACAAAGCTCATATGCGGCGTCGAATTGATGAACGAATGGGGGTTTCCAAGTACGCCGTTTCTGACTTGCCATGACCAGAACTGTCGCGACACCTGAAACGCCTCGTTGATTTCGACGGCTTTCGAAATGTCGATCTCGCCGTCCGGTTTCTCCGCCGTGTAGTTGAGCTCGGCGAGCGCCGAATGTCCAGTGCCCGCATTGTTCCAGCCGTTCGAGCTTTCCTGCGCCACGCCGTCGAGTCGCTCGACCATCATCATCGACCATTCGGGTTCGAGTTCATGAAGCCAGATGCCGAGCGTCGAACTCATGATGCCGCCGCCGACTAGCAGCACGTCGACCTTTTTGATCTCGGCGGCATGCGCGGACAGTGCCGCCACGGAAATAACGAGCCCCGATAAAAGTACGCGTATGGACGGCAAGTTACTGTGGAATCGGCTACCCATGACGCACCCTCTCTTAATGATGAGCTGCGCATCGTAGCGGCACGGATGAGATGCACGGCCCCGACGGGACGAAACGAGTGAGCCGGTGGCGAAACAGAAAATGGTCTCGCGGATTCCGGCCGCCGGCCGGAACGAACCGCTGACTTTTATGGCCCATTTCTTCGTTTGCGAGGACACCGGTTCTGTTTAGCGTGACACTCGACGATGAAGCGCACCGTAAACTCTTCGGCGACGCCCACTTTCAACCTTCCTCTCCCGGGCCAAAGAAGTTCGTTTACAGCCGAATCATCGCCAATTCGTTTCATCCATTCCGATTGCGAGGTCCTTATCTTGAACTTGAAGAAGCTGCTTGTTGTGCTGTCGCTCATCGCTCCCACTCTCTCTGCGCATGCCGGGCAGACCGTCCAGCTATCCAGCCTGGACGATGTGGAAAACGCCCTGAACCGGGGCGCCGACGTATCGGTAACGGTCGACCTGACGAAGTGCGCCCCTACAGGCACCACGACTTCTCCCGGTACCACGCGCGGCGGCCTGAAGATCAATGCCTTCCGGATCACCCCGGACGGCACCCTCAGCTTTGCCGACGAACACGCCACGGTCGATTCCAGCGGTCAGCCGATCTGGCAATTCATCCGCTATCGCGTGAAGCCCGACCAGACCATTGCGTTTTCGACCGATCTGTTTTCGCTGCCGTCGTATAGCCGGCTGATGCCGGAGATCAACTACGCGTGCGCGGTTAATCAAGGCGTCGCGTTTTTCACGGAACGTCACTAGACGGTTCGACGATGTGCGTTTCGGGCCGGTTCGCGGTGCCCGAACGCCCAGGGAAGCGGCCCGGCCTCGCCGCCTCCTTCGCTTGGCCGCGTAGGGGCCGCGCTCACAGCGTATGCAACGGTAGCTAAGAATTCACCATGTCGAAGGTATTGGCGGGAAGCGGCACCCAGGCGCCGACTGATTCTCTAACAGCAGAGAGCCCCGAGGAAACGGCTACACGGTCGCCAGCGCATCTCAAGGCAAGGATCGGTCAAGGTCTGGACGACTTGAAGTCGACAGCCGCGCACCGCAAGCCGTCCTCGATGGACCGGCCAAAGCTCATGCGCGCACTGCAGACGCGGCAGCGGCTTCATCGCTTGCGCCACGAACTCGGCCAGATCAATCCTTCGCCATCGAGTTCCGAGGAGGCGCGCGACGAAATCATCAAGGCAATGGCACGGGCGAGTCTCGACAACTGGAGCGTGCCAGAATTGACTGACGAGTCAGCCGTGCATTATCCGGACGGATCGATATGCATCCGCCTCGTGGCCCATACGATCTTCTTTAATCCCACTGGCGCGTTCGGGATCGTGGATAGGCATCCGCCCGGGAGGTTGTACTTCGACATGGCAGGACAAGGCGGCGTCGGCTTTGTGCTGCCTTTCGACGCACAATAAACGTCACCCGCAGGCCCTCCTGATTGAACGAGTCCAATCGGAATGAACCTGCCGGCCTCCGCCGACGAAAGCTGGCTACGTCCCCGTTCCGCCTGTTCCGCCCGTGCCACCCGTACCGCCAGTCGGCGTAGGTGATCCGCCGCCGCCCGAAATGGGTGCTGCCGCGCCAGCGGCAAGCGCCGCGGTGGCGAGCGACGCGACGGGCTGACCATTATTCGTAATCGCTCCGGCGGCCAGCAGCGCGTCGAGATCCGCGTCCGCCCCAGGTTGGCCCGGCGTGAACGACACAGTCAAGAACGAATTCGTGGACAACGTCACGCCATACAGACTCTTTATCAGTTGCGCCACCGCGTTCTCGGCATTCGTTATTATCGTGCTATTCGTCAGTGCACTCTGGTAAGTCGAATTGGTCGTAATGCCGCTAATCAAACCATTGAGCGTCGTGCCGAGCTGTCCGGCCAGGTAGGTCAGAAGCAGTTGGGTAAGCGGCGTGATGTTATAAGTGCCCGCGGCGATGGCAAATGAATTGAGGGAGATCGAGCCACTTGTGACCGTCAGCAGACATGGACCGTCGAAGTGGAAGGTACTCGAAAATGCTCCGTTCGAATCGGAATTCACGTTACTGGAGCCGTTCTTGCAGCTTATCCGGATCGCCCCGTTGGCCACCGGATCGCCGACCGCCGCCGTTCCCTTGATCGTGGCAGTCGGCGAATCGCCGCCGCCTCCACATGCAACGAGCACGCCGCTCGCAAGCACAATCGATCCAAGCTGCAACGCGCGCCACGCGCGGGTGTTAACTAGCTTCATGGTTTCTCTCCGAGAGAAAGTCACTCACAATTTCACAGGCGGATAAGCCTGCACTGTCGCTACTTCCTGCAAACTGGCTTCGCAAACAACCCGCGGCGCTTTCTGTGGCAGTGGAAGAACCGGTTGGCTCGCCATGTCAATCCTGCTTCGACGGCCTGTCGTCCGGTCGCGCATAACGGACGTACGCGTCACGCATGCGATACATCTGCGTCGAAAAATAGGCCGCGCTAAAACGTCCCTGGTTCAGCAGCAATTGCCCGGTGCTATAGGGAAAACCGAGGTTCTGCGTTACACCAGGCGAGAGGTAGTTGGTCGATCCAACGCGCGTGCGGAAATCCAATGCAAACGACTGAGGCCCATCGACCTGGGTAATGCCCGGCTTCATACCTTGACGCGGCGTGAGCGGGAAGCTGATGCTTGCACCCACGAAGCTGGCCCGGCCGCTGTGTTCGCCATGCACACTCACGGAGACATCGTCGAACCAGCGGGTCAGCGTGATCAGCGGACCCTTGTCGCCCCCCACATAGCGCGCCACCCCGGCCTCGATCCATAGGTTCCACGATGGCTGAACCCATCGGTAGGTGAGCATTGCGTTTTCCTGGTGCGGCAGCGAATCTTCACCCGGTTGCTGGCGTAGATACGCGAGACGGAGTCGCACGAGGTCCGGGCGGCCGGGGACGAATGCAGTCGTTTCGTTCTCGATGCCGACGTAGCGGTAGTTGAACCGGCCTACGGCGGCCACGTTCAGCACCCCCGGCATGATCCAGAAACTCTGTGCCAACGCCGCGGTGGCCAGGCCGCCGCGCAGACGGTATTGGCTGAACACCCGGCCGTTGTCCATGTTCTTCGTGTTGTACAACGGTGCGATGTAACTTGCGTACAGTTCAGCGCCCCGCCAGAGCGGCACGAATCCTTGAATATTCGCCCCGAACGAAATATCGAAGTTGCCGTACTCGGTGCCATAGAGATAACTCGTCACGGGCGAGATCTGAATGCGCGTGAGGCCGTGACGCCGATCATCGCCGTGCCATGCAATCGAGTCCGCGTCATAAGTCGGTCGCGTTCGCATCGTCATCGATGCGCTCGCCGCCGTGGGCGATCCACCTGCGACGAACTGCTGGTACGCTTCACGATCGACGGCGATATCGGCGAGCGGCTCATTGGCCTTCTTGACGACCGCGCGTATCCGCTCGATGCCATGCGGTGCATTGATGCTCGCCACGCCCAGCACGATGCCAAGCGCGTCAGCCTCGTTCTGGTTGTACCGGTGGTTCTCGTATTCGACGATGAGATCCCGGCCGCTGATCCCCACGCGCACGCGTTCGAGGCCTGCGGCAAAGAGCTGCGCGGCAATCGAATCGAGCGCGGAAGCGTCCAGCGGCTCGGAGATAGCCGGCGCGTCCTTAGCGGATACCGTAGCCGCTGCATTCGCCATCACGACAGACGCGTAGGATCGCGACGGCGGCGCAAAGGGAACCGCCTCTCCCGCAAGCGGATGCGCCTGGTCCGCCGTCTCTGGCTCGTAATGCGGCTGCACGTCATGCGACGCGATCGCTTCGCTCGCGCCTGGGTCCGTTTGCGCCTGTTGAACCGGAGCGCTGGTTCCGTCGCACAGACCGTCTGCGCAGCGCTCCGAACTGAACCGCTTGCCGAACGGTATCTGAATCCCGACCGAGATCGACGTGCGCGGCGACACGCCGTCTGTCGATCTGACCGCGCGCATTATCGTGGCAATCACGTTGGCATCCGCCAGCCAACTGATACGAGGCGACTGATAGCGCATGCCTACGTAGGGCGTCTTCGAGTCGTGTTCCGCCAGCAGCGAGAGCCCCGTGTGCCAAAGCGACAACTGGGCGCCGCCAAACGGGCCATCGAGCCGGTCGCCTTGTCCATAGCCGACTGTCAGGTTGAGCGGCCCGAACGGTTGCGATACCGCGCCATACTTCGAGCGAAAGAAATGGGTTTGACCGCCGACGTCGACCATGCCGAACGCAATGGCCGGTTGATATTTGAAGAACTTCGGCACGGTCAATTTGACATCGGCCATCAAATGACGAAGGACTAGATGATCCTGTCCGGCGAATCGCGACGACACCTCCGCCGGATAGTTCGCCAGCCCACCGGCCACCTCGACATACGGAAAGAGCCCGACCGCACCCCAGTAGATCTGGGAACCCGTCGCGCGCGCACCGTACCGGGGGTCGATGTAGTTGTTGAACTGTCCTTCGCCGACTCCCTCCGGCAATGGGAACGCATACGGAATCACCAGGCCGCCTGCCTGGCCGAGCGCGTTCAGTGCCGGGTCGACAGCATGCGCCGACGCCGAAAATGCCAGTGCCGCGCCGAGTGCCAGCGCTTGCGGCGCGAATTGAGGTCGATATGCGCGCAATGTCCACAGTCCCTTTTGTGATGAAGCCGTTGACGGATGGTTTAACCAAACAGGGATTACATGACAGGACCGATCGACTCCCTGGACTTCTCCACACAATCAGCTTCTCTCGACGCATCAGAGAATTTCGTCAGCACGCACGAAAGCGTGCAACCCAGCCTCGCGCGACTGTTGCTCTGCAAATAGACACATGCTGTACGGGCTGGGAAGATGCGGTGCCCGCATGAAGCACCAACGGAATCCGCATGAGCGGTGTCCGGCAGACCCTGCTGGCAAGGTGGAAGGTCGCCATGAGCGTTCCGGCGCATCTAATGACGGCGAGCAGCGGCAAGGCGGTCTTCGTATCGGCACGCCGCCCTTTTCGATTCGCAATTGCCTTGCGTTGAGCGCGGCGGCAGCCCCATCGGCCCGCAACACCTGCTCACCACCGCAGACTTGCTTCACGCACGATTGCACGATTGCAACGAAGCGCTTCTGCAAAAAGATTCAAGCGCCGCCCGCCACTCGTCCCTGCTTCCCGATCTGCCGCCCGCATCACATCTTTATCGTTTAACTGTCTGGAACTTCACACTGAAGCGCTTTCGTCATCAGAGTCGATCCTATAGAACAATTAAAACTTTCGACACCGCGTGTCCGAATGAGACCCAATGTTGGCGAATGCAGTCATGCGTGAGGGCGGCGCATCGTTGCGTCGCGTGTACAGGTAATCGGTGGAATGCTAATTGGCTTTTTTTAGTTCTTGAAGGTATTCAATCGAGCCAACCGGATATCGGTATTGAATGATCGATCCGCCGCAAGACGCCAGATGATCGCGGCGTCTCTCAATACGCGATATAGGGACCCGCTCCACCGGGCGTCGGTTGTTGCTCGACAGCGGCATAGACGCTACGCCCGTAGAAGAATGGCATGCCCCAAACGAAGATCGTCGAAGAGACGAATGCCGGACCGGCGAGCAGCGGCATCACTGAATTGCCGCCGCGACTCAGCTTGAGCTCCGCGGCATTGCCGACGGCAAACGAGACAGCGCTCGTCGTGCCATTTACACCTTCAATCATCGCGCTTAATTGCTGGGTGGATACGGGGCAATAATACAAGTCGTTCGGACTCGCGCAGACAGGCAGCGCGCTGGTTTGAAAGAATAGCCCGTTCGAGCCGCTGTCCATTATGCCCCTCGAATAGCTCGTGCCATTCAACACCGTTCTGAACGTGCCGTTGGACGGACTGAGCCCGATCACCTGCGCACTGCCCAAGCCGTTATTGCTCTGCGTACCAATGCCGAACACCAGTTGCCCGGTAAGCGAGGTTTCGCCGCTCGGCGACGCAGCCGGCAACGTCAAGATCGAACCGTTGTTATTGGTCGCGAAGTAGGGAATCGGATTGCCAACCTGCAGGTTTTCCGCGACTGCGATCGACGTGCAAGTGTTTTCCACGCAGCCGTAATAGGTCGCCGGCACGGCACTGCGCACGCAAGCCGGACCGCAATCGCGCTTGAACACGCCAATGCCGAGCACTCCGTTGGCTGCGAGACTCACGGGTGAGTTGCGTGACGCGCCCAGACTGCTGCAGTCAGACGGTATCGCGCCATAGTTCGGGTCGATTACCTGAATGGGCAGCGACGCCGCTTTTTCACCACCGATCAGTACATCGGCAAGCTGTACCGAACCCCACGTATAACCATCGAAGAACTGCATGCATTCGGCGAGCAGATTGCCCGCACCGTCCTTCTGCCGCGGCAGCACCAACGAGGGCGGCAGTTGCGAGGCGAACACGCGCAGCCCCGACGAGCCGGTGTCGACCTGGACGTGATCGATGGTTTGACACTGCGTCGTGCCCGGCACGCACAGCGTGACGCTGACGAAGGGCATATTCGGCACACCGATCACGCCGAAATCGACGGTCACCGCGGTGGTGTTAGACGCCGGCAGTTGCGACGCGGGCGGCGTACTCGTGAGCGACTGCGCTGGCGCCGTTGCGCTGGATGAATTGCTGCTCCCGCCGCTGCCGCCGCCTCCCCCGCATCCCGCTATTGACACCGCAAGCAATGTGGCCGCGAGCAACTTGAGAAGCGGACCTGAGCCAAGGAGCGAATCCGGATCGCGCATGATTGCCCCGCTATTGAATGACGCTGGCGTCGACGCCAGCCGGGACCGCTTGCGGCAAATACGCATAGCCCGCGAATGCACGTAAATGGCCGGCCGAGAAGACCACAAGGGCATCGTTCGAGACGGCGAGCGGCGTTGTCCGGCGCATCGCGGTGGCCGCGACGTATCGATCGAAAGCTTCACCCAGCGTGGCCTTCAGATCAGGCAAGGTCGGTCCTTCCCATGCGACGCCGAATACGATTCCGTTCCCCGCGACATACTCGCGCACCACGGTGCCGGACGGCAGCGTAATCAAATGCACGGTGTAGGCGGCCTGCGAAGTGACGCTGTGTGCGGTGGCACGCATTCGAACCTGGTCGCTGCCTACGCTGCTGACCTTCTCGCCAAGCGTGGCGTGCGCGGATAAAGACAAGGCGCAAGTCGCCACAAGCATTGCGCAAGCAATGCCAGTCCGATATATCGTTTTCACGAGTCCCCCCTGAAAACGGCCTGATCGGCCGTTCTCGCCCTCTTTAATTAATATCTAATGCAAACCACCTGTCGGTTCTTTCATGGTTTGATCGTGAATCCCATACTGCAACGACTGTGCCATCAGGGCGCAAACGCTTGCTACGCGACAAACAGCGTTGCTCCACTGCTGCCGGCGAATGCTGGAAAGGCTCTCGATGTTTCGCAACCGTTACACGCGTGGGGGACGATCTGGTTGGAAATGCGCGTCTTTCAAAGGGGGGCATGGCGCTGCTGACAGTCGCACCTCCAGCGCGCACGAGCGCTGACGCGCGGGTCCGTCGAATGTTCAGGCGCGGCGAGGCGGAAACGGACAGGAAGTGCCGTGCCGCAAAACCTGTTTCAACATTGAGACGGGATGGGGGCCGCTGACGTCGCCAACATGCGCGATCTGGTTGGAGATACCGCATGGACCCTTCACGCGGACGCAGGTCTTTTTGATTCGCGAGCTTCGTCGACGGGCCGCTTGCGCCAGCGAAACGCTTTCACCAACACATGTCGGGTCCAGTTCGGTCAACAGCTTGATCCAATCCGCCACCGCCATCCGCCGACCGCTTCCGTAGACTAAACTCCGCTTCGGTCTTCGAGGGACGCCTCCTGGAGGCAACCCCACCCTCGATCTTTCTGGCCTGCCGCTCCCTCGGGTGGCAGGCTTTTTTTTCGCGTAACGGCGCAGCCCTTCTTGCGAAATAAAAAGCGGACATGTATTCGCTTTAGACAAAAACGGGGCTTCTTCCGCCACCTCGCGTCAGGCAGTGGCGTCCTCTCTTATGCTGGCTCTCGGGCATGCCAAAAGATGATCTGATTGGCTCGCGCGAGCGCACCTGGATCAACTTCGAACTACCGCCCGCCTTCTCCACAGCTCAGGCTCCCTTTTTTGCGTCGCTATGACGAACACCGGAATCGCTCATGCTTAAAGTTACCAAGGCGGTATTCCCAGTCGCGGGTCTCGGCACCCGGTTCCTCCCTGCCACGAAGGCGAGCCCGAAAGAGATGCTGCCGATCGTCGACAAGCCGCTGATTCAATACGCGGTGGAAGAGGCGATGGCGGCCGGCATCACCGAAATGATCTTCGTGACGGGCCGCAGCAAGCGCGCGATCGAAGACCATTTCGACAAGTCGTATGAGATCGAGGCGGAACTCGAGGCGCGCGGCAAAGACAAGCTGCTCGAACTGGTGCGCAGCATCAAGCCGAGCCACGTCGACTGTTTCTACGTGCGCCAGGCGGAAGCGCTGGGTCTCGGCCACGCGGTGCTGTGCGCGGAAAAGCTGGTGGGCGACAACCCGTTCGCCGTGATTCTCGCGGACGATCTGCTGTACGGCAAGCCGCCCGTGATGACGCAGATGATCGAGGTATTCGATCACTATCACAGCTCGGTGATTGGGGTGGAAGAGATTCCGGCGCACGAAACCAGGTCGTACGGCATTGTCGACGGCAAGGAGTGGGAAAAGTCGATCATCAAGATGTCGGGCATCGTCGAAAAGCCGGAGCCGAACGTGGCGCCGTCGAATCTCGGCGTGGTGGGACGCTACGTGCTCAAGCCACGTATCTTCAAACACCTTCGCTCGGTCAAACCCGGCGCCGGCGGCGAACTGCAGTTGACGGACGCGATTCAGTCGCTGCTCGCCGATGAACAGGTGCTGGCGTACAAGTACCACGGCACGCGTTTCGACTGCGGCAGCAAGCTCGGCTACCTGAAGGCGACGGTGGAATTCGCGCTGCGTCATCCGGAAGTGTCGGCGGACTTCGACGCGTATCTGCGCGCACTTTCGGTTGAATTCGCTTGCTGACGCGCGTTCGCATCCACTTTCACCCGAGCGTCGGTCCGCTTCACGAATCCCCGGACGCGGCGATCTAACCAATGCCCATCATGAGCCACGACAGCACGTTTAGACCCCTCACTCGCGCGGTCAGCACAAGCTCTCGCTCACACGGCGACGTGTTGCGTGCCACGCATTCGAAGCTTCGAGTCGGCTTGCGATTGTGGGGATTTGCCGAACATGAAGTGGAACGCTGGATCGGGAACCTTCCGACTTTGGGCGCACGCCTATCGTGGCAGATCGTGCACGATCGGGATGGCGAGGGCGCCGACATGATGATCCATCTCGTGAGATCGTCCGCCGACGCACTCAGTCCGTTTTGTTGGAATTGTGTCGGCGCAAATCGGGCAATCCGCCGCGCGCAAGGCGGACCTGCGTTGCACGTCGCCCTCTTTTCCGGCGATGCCCGCCGCCTGCCCACGCCGCGCCACGGCCTATGGGCAATGGCCGGACCGCTCTCGGAAGAAGACACGCTTCACGAGATCATCAGGACGCTGGTGTTTCCGCGTATGAGCAAACATGATGGCGTGAGCCGCATCGCGCTCGCGAGTGCTCGAAACCCCTCGGCTGGCGAGTAGCACTCAGCGGAATCCGCCACGGTTTTGACGGAACGGATAAATTGGAGCGAGGATCATATGCTTTGAGGATTATCCGATCTCATGATGATGTCCTCTGCGGCCGCCTCGCGAAACGGGTGACCATTTTTGTGCGCTCTTCCAGCCTAAGCATGCTCGTCGTGCGCAACGCGCGGAACTTCGCCTCTCTCCACATTTCCGATGCCCTGGTCAAGTTATCCCGACATTAATGCGCGCGTCGATCTGCTGACCTATCTGGTCGTGTCTCAATTGCTGAGGCATCGTCTGATTGGAAAGTGGCTCACGACGCAGCACGTGGTCGAATCAACGCATCTATGGATGCATGTCAACGGCGAGTTGAATCTGCTGCAGCGCGTAGCGCTGGCCAGCAGGGCACAAGAACTGGCGGCGCATGTGATACGAGTGTCGAAGATACGATTTGACGTCAAAGCCTTGGCAGACGCGTTTGCCGATTATCCTCGCCTCGACTATAAATCGCCTGCCGTCGTCGAGGTCTACAGCGCCTGCATGGCCCACGTCACGCTCTCATTCCCAGGCAAATCGAGCGCAACCTGACAGCCGATACAGGGGACAAAGCGACTCAGCAATTCACTTTGGCGGGGTGGTACAAAAGGATGTCGGATTCACGTAGCGGTTATCGGCGAATATCTTCTTTGGCTTCCGGCAATGACCTCGGAAAAGCCGGAGGTTTTTCGGCCGACACTTTGTGTCGGCCTTTTTTTGCGCATGCCGGCATGTCATTTAATGCTGATACGCGGGTTGTGCGGAACAGGACTGTGGAAGAAACGACCGCCCGATGAGTTCCAACGCATTAATGTGCGCAAGCGACCGCGCGCCGCCGATCGGCTTTTCCAGGCAGATGTTCGCGCCACTCATTAGCCCGGCGTTAATCACGTGCTGTTGTGTATGCGACATCGCGCACAGAATGACGGGTATCGCGGGTTCATGCCCGCACAGAACGCGCAAAGTATCGTATCGGAGCGCATCTGGATTCGCCCAATCGAGTATGACCAGATCGACAGACACTTCTGCGAGTAGCACCCGAAGCGTTTTGTCGCATAACGCACCAAAAGGGAAATGCCGTGCGGATGACAGTACTTCGAGCGCGTGATCTAGCGCCACAATATCGGGTTCGAGGACGGCGATTCTCATGTAAGCGAATGGGCAGGTAGGTTCGCCCAGCGTAGCGAAGACAGGTGTTAATGAGGGACCAGTCGGCTGATTGACGGGTAACGCCCATCAGGATGAATGCGCGTCGCGCGGGCAAGTCTACATGAATGCGATTTTTGAAATTGTTAAGTAATTTCAAATCTCGACAAGAGGATGCGCTATGCAGTGGAGCGGCAATTAATCCGATGGAAGTCATTTAAGCGCCGCATGCTGGGCGGTTCACCATTAGCCGGCATACCCTGAACGGAAAGAAAGGTCATTTCGAATCAGTTGATTTGCGCCTGCTTGCACGATATTCAATGGGCGTTACGCCGAGATGCTTGCGTAGAACCTTGGAGAGACGGCCGCCGCTACTGATTCCACAACGCCGCGCGACCTTGTCGACTGGTAGATCCGTTTCGGCGAGTAAATGGCAGCATCTGGATAAGCGCACCAACAGGAGATAGTCCGAAGGTGTCTTGCCCATTTCCAGTTTGAAGCGCCGCAAAAAGTTCCGTTCGCTCATCGAGGCTACCTGGGCGACCTCTTCCATCGCAATCGGACGGTAGGCGTTCATTTCCAACCAGCGCGCCGATGCCCGGATCTGGTCACTGACAATGATCGAGGTATCTTTGCGCACTATTGCGAGCGACTGGTCCTCGAGCCGCTGCTCGAGTCGCTGGGCGATTTGACGCGCGGCTTCAACGCCGAGATCATTCCCAATTAGTGAGAGCGCGGCTTGGAGTGGGTCGCTGTCGCCTGGGTGGAAACCTGCGGCTTGGAGTAGTAAGCGTCCGCCGTCAATGGGGAATATTCGCTGGCTATGAGGTTGGATTCGCTGCAGCCAGGCGATAAGGCGATTATCGCGTAGCGCATCTTGTACACCCACGCCACCGGCGACGAACAGTGCATGAAAATCGCCTGCATGAACAGGTGAATCGACGCTGTCGGTCCATACGAAGACCGATGAGGAACTGGCGATCTTGCCACCTGCAACGGAAAGCAGAGAGACATCGAAGCGGATTCCGTCGGCTCCATCAGCCTTGACGCGCGCATTCGCACAATGAAATGCTTCCAATATCAAGGCCGCTTCCGGTAACGAAAAGCCGTTAAATAGCGTAAGTCCGACACGCCTAACGGTGTGTTCGTCAGTCAAGCCGCGAGGCTGCGTCGCATAGCGACGGTAGTCTCTCGAATAGTTTTTCATCAAACTGTCCATCGAAGACTAGTCTATTTTTCGAACTGTTTTTATTCGTTTTTGCGTTTGATCGATCCTACACACATCACGCCAAACGCCGGTTTGCGCGGCTTGATATGCCAACACTTTGGCGGAGATGGGAAAGCTTGGGAACGAGAATGCCAAATTGGCTAGCGGCGACCATATAAAATGATTGACGCACCCCGCAAAGACTTTCCGAAGAGTTCAAGCCGCGCTGCTCCCCCAGGGCTGATTGCCCAGCGCCGCCGTTTCTGTTCCGGTCAGCGACATGAGAGCACCGTCGATGAGAGATACCGTTAGAACGTTCGGCAGAGTCAGTTCTTCAGCTGCAATCGCCGTCGCATAGTCACGTGCTGCTTCGGCGTTCCCAACAGCCACCGCGGCACGGAATGCCTCGATCTGAGCACTGAGCCTGTTGACCCCGTCGATATGTGGAAGATTCGCCTCGATGAGATCGAGCGCTTCCTGAAATTTGCCTCGGCTGCGCAACGCGGCCGACTCCTGGATGATTTCATCCCCCGTCATAGCTTATTCTCCTCCTGCCAACCCCGTTTTCGATTATTTCCCGCCCGTGAGCGCGGTTTGACACTGGCTCTCGCTTCACCCCTCACTGGATCCATGCCATTCATGACCGGCCAGAAACACGCGTTTTCAACGTACAAGCACTCACCGCGACTAATGAGCGATGAAAGTATGAGGCAGCGTCAGCGGGATTAGATTCAGGATGGCAGATATCAACCACCCTTTGACGTTAAAGGGCACGATATATTGTGAATACTCCGCATATCCGCAGGGATACGTTGACTGGGAGATCTAACCCGCTACCCGTCCGGAATATTTAACGTGGGAAGCGCTCGCCGAAATAAGCTTGCGTGTTGGGATGAACCGTTGCATCGGCCATAATATTTTCCTCCGAGGCCCAACGGTATGCCGTGTGCTGCGAGTCGGGCAGGCTCGCCAGTTCAATGGTGCCGCGCAGCTTGTACCCGAGTACGACGTAATGAGTCGAGATGCCACGTCGACCACTGAAATTGTCGTCATACAGGTGTTCGTAAACCCCAAGAAGATCGGCGTCACCACGTCTGAAATCGGTCCGGCCTAGTTCTTCGCTTGCGATCCGGCAAAAGGCGTCATCAAGGCGTTCGTTCTTCCGGATGCGACCGCCAGGGACAAACCAGAAACCTTGGGCGGGTTTGTTGACGCGGCAGCCGAGAAGATAACCCCCCGCCTGGTTCTCAATGACAAGGTCAATGGCTACCAGTGGCGTTGCATCGATGACGTTCAAGAATCTATGGATTGGAAGCATGGTAATTCTGGAGGCAGTGATCGAAGAGAGCGATGTGCGCGTGAGAACCCATCACAGTTCGCGTGCAGAAAATATATTTACCGATACGCCGTACGCATCGCGGGAAGTGTAAGTTGCAAGGCAAGTATCCTGCCCGACAATTATGGGACCTTATCCGCCGTCTTCCATTCAGCATAATTTCTCGATGGAGCGCTACGTCGCCCTCAGGCGAAAGGACGTCTAGCTAGCAAAGCAGATTCGCTTCCCTTTGCGTCCACCCACCTCGCCGTACCGGCCAAACCTTGACGGAAAGCGAAATTATCTTGTCGCATTGCGCCATATATTCCGCAAGCAGGAATCCTTCAGTGAAGATGCAAGCTCATCGGGCTGCTACGCGCTGCCGTGCCGATCGGGCAAGCATTGGCATGCCGGTCCAGAGACTATTCTCACTTTCCAAGCACTTAAATCCATGAAAGTCACTATCGTTGGAACGGGTTATGTCGGCCTTGTCACCGGAGCATGCCTCGCGGAATTGGGCAACGATGTGCTGTGTCTTGATGTTGATGCAGGCAAGATCGACCAACTAAATGGTGGCGGTGTACCCATCTACGAACCTGGTCTCTCGGAAGTAATCGCCCGCAATCGGGATGCCGGGCGCCTGACATTTTCGACTGACGTCGCAAAAGCAGTTGCGCACGGCGATATCCAGTTCATCGCAGTCGGAACCCCACCCGATGAGGACGGTTCGGCGGATCTACAGTACGTGCTTGCTGCCGCGCGCAGCATTGGCCAGCACATGAACACATTCAAGGTCATTGTCGATAAGTCGACGGTGCCGGTGGGTACGGCGGACAAGGTGCGCGGCGTAATCTCGACGGAGTTGGCTACACGCGGCAGCGATACGTCATTCGCCGTGGTTTCAAACCCAGAGTTCTTGAAAGAGGGCGCTGCGGTGGAAGACTTCATGCGACCTGACCGTATCGTCCTGGGTTACGACTCCGACGTCGCGGGGCTGCGCGCGAAGAGCCTGATGGAACAGCTTTACGCGCCGTTCAACCGCAATCATCAACGCACTTTGTGCATGGACGTGCGATCGGCCGAGTTCACCAAGTACGCGGCTAATGCAATGCTCGCTACGCGGATTTCCTTCATCAATGAGCTCGCCAACCTTGCGGATCGCGTCGGCGCGGATATCGAATATGTCCGGCGCGGCATCGGTTCTGATCCACGCATTGGTTACAGCTTTCTGTACGCCGGCTGCGGATACGGTGGTTCCTGCTTTCCCAAGGACGTCCAGGCGCTAATGCATACCGCCAACGAAAATGGCATGGAGCTCAATATCCTGGCGTCGGTGGAGTACGTGAACACCTTGCAAAAAACGGTGCTGTTCGACAAGATCAAGCGCCATTTCGGCAACGCACTTGATGGCAAGCATTTTGCGATTTGGGGCCTTGCGTTCAAGCCAAACACCGACGATATGCGAGCAGCGGCCAGCCGGCAACTGATTGCCGCGCTGATTGACGGTGGCGCGTCAGTCAGTGTGTACGACCCTGTTGCGCTAGACGAAGGTCGGCGTAGCCTCGCTGCAGACCTCGGTCCCGACAAGTACGAACGCATCAGCTTTGCGAAAGAACGCGACGCGGCGCTCCGAAGCGCAGACGCGCTAGTGATCCTGACCGAATGGAAGGAGTTTCGAAGCCCTGACTTCGAGCAGATGAAAGAAGCGCTCAACGACACCGTTGTATTCGATGGACGCAATCTGTACGACCCGACCGTTATGAGGGATAGCGGCTGGACGTACTACACGATAGGCCGCGATGCGGCCCACTCTACTTCACGGTGACCGTGGTCACGATCCGCCTCGGCATAGCGCCGAATCCGTTTCTGTTACTCGCGAGCACCGCGCGGGCCTGCGTCTGCGGAAACGGATTACAGACCCGCGTGGGTGGGTCGATTAGATTGGCCGACGTGTCGCCGCGCATATGAACCGGCCCTCCATGAAAATATATCTGTTTGTAACGGTAGCGGCGGCCGTGACGGCGATCGCCTGTACATCGGCGTATGCACAAGGTGGGCCAAATTCGATGCGAGCTCAATATCCAGGCGGCAGTCAGCAACGCGGTTCAGAGTCCGCTCCAGATTCGTCTTTGAGTCCCTTGCTGGGCCCGCCCCCTGACTATGGGCAGAGCTATGTATCGGGCATGGATGCCTCGAGTCCAAACGGAAGTCGAGTTTCGAGGCGCAACAGCCAAACGCGCAACGCAAAACCGTCGCAAAGCGTTCGCGCTAGCTCCCTGTATGGCGGACCTCAGGACTATGGGGACAGCTATTCGGCACATTTTCGGGACCAGCCTAGCGGAAAAGCCGGGGCGCAACAGGTGACCAGCTTCGCGCTCACGTCGATCGAAGGACTATCGTCGCTGGGGACCGCTGACCGCGGTGCGCCTCCATCTGGGAAGTCGACAAGCCGGCGGGATGCTGGCAGGGAAAGAACCGGACACGCTGGTAACACCAACTTGTTCGCATCTCCTGTCGCAACGTCGGCGTCATCTTTCGTTAGGGGATCCGCTTCTACCGGCAGTACAGATACGGCAAAGACGCTTTATAAGTCGCCGTGGTAGCTTGCCAAAACGTTTCTGGCTACCCCCTTGTCCGACATGTCCGCGACACTCGCCTCGCGTCATTGGAAACGAAATGAATATGCGCGCTCGCACATTTCCTATTAGACATAGCAACCGATCAAGCCGGACGCTTCCTCGCTTTACAGGAATCGTGGCATCGTGGATTCCACCGTTTATTTATGCGGTCTTGCTGCTCTCCCCTTTCTCCTTCCGACTATTTGACATCGGCGGAAACTATTTCCTAGAAGGCGCTCTGGTGAGCGTGGCGTTGTTTGGCTTTGTGGCACGAGACGCCATATTCAATGCGGCTGTCAAGGCACTGCGTCATGTCAAATATCGTGCTGTGGTGTCAACAATTGCAATCGTCACGGTACTTTTTTTTATCGGGGCTCTAGCCAAAGGGAATGTGGCCTATGCTTATGGCGACTACCGCTCAAACCTACTCTTGATCCTCGGATTTGGGATTGCCGTGCAATTCAGAGGCGGAGACCCCTTACCGCTGATACGCCTTGGAATAGCCACGGGTATTATCAGCCTCGCTGCCTGGTATATGCAAATTAATGGTGACGCAGCAAGCACAAAGTTCAGCTCGCCGTATTTGTGTTTAACAGCCGCTGTTCTACTAGCGTGCGAAACTCGACGGGCTCTCCTTGCAGTCGTTTCAGTTGTCATCCTCACTATCTTGGCCGGAGTTAGCTTCTTTCGCCAGTACTGGATAGTTGCAATATTGACGCTCCTGCTTTTGCTAACGTTCTCCCTGCGCTCTTTCAAAGGCAAGGCGCGCCTTCGCATGTTGGTGGTGCTTGCAATTGGGACTTTAGCTGCAGGAACAGTGGTTATCCAAGAGTACAGCAAAATTCAAAAATTCTTTCTTGACGACCAGTCCCGATATATCCAAAGCGTGGGCAAAGCAAATGCGTTAATGGACACTCTGAATGGCGGAGGAAGAACCGTTCAGGAAGGCGACGACGTGAGACTTGCGTACTTTCAGTTTCTCGGTACGCAGCCGTGGAAGTTGGTCCTACCACACGGATTGGACTATCGTTCCACGTACGACCACGTAGACCCATTCTTTACCAGGCATGGGTATCAGGCGACGACGATTGACTCTCTATTTTTCTACCTGGCGTACCATTACGGCCTAATTTTTTCGGTCCCTCTGCTCTGGTGGCTATATTGGTCCATTTGGGCTAACCGCCGACGATTTGGCATATTACCGACTTTAAGTCTCATGCTGGTGATGACAGTCGTCCTATTGTTCGACGGTGGGCAAGCCGTTATTCCTATCAAATCATTTTGGCTCGGCGCGTTCGTTGCGCTATTTTCGCGGCCGATATCGATTCGATGGCGGTGAAGCCGCTACTCTTTATCGCCGATACGCAGCATGAGCCGATTTCCATCGATCGTGAACTCAGAGGCGGACACGCGCCCGGTGCCCTGCTGGAAAATACTTCCGTTCCGGTTGATTGCATATGTAGCTGACGCGACGCCGGAAACGGTCTTTACCCTGACGTGACCCAACCGCACATCGCCTCGCGCGCCTCGTGGAAAGTACTGGGGATCCGCGCGTGTAATTCCTGACTCGCCCACCACAATAGGAGCGCCGCCAAGTGTGTTAGAAAATTCAATGTAGGCCTGATCGATGGTAAGGGTCGCGTCGTGCGAACGGATTGGTACCCTAGCTGGGCCAACGATCTTGAGCTCACGTACGCGCACGCTCGTAGTTCCGCTATTGCGCACGAGATACCTTGGATCCACAGGGCTCGCTGGCGACGCAGTCGGCCCGGCCCCGTCGGCCGGGAAACCGACGGACAACGCAGCGTTGAAGCCCTTTCTCGGATCGGTAAGCGTCGCGCAGTTCGTCAACGTTAGCTCGTCTATTATCGCGTCGACACCATACATGAATGTCGTTCCACCACGTGCGAAATCCTTGGCGATAATTTTGCGGAAACGAATCGCGCGTGAGTGATCATCGACGAACAAGCCACCTACGGCATTGTTCGAACCGTTTCCATTCAGAATTAGACTACCCCACTCGACGTTCGAAGTTGACTCTATGCTGAGTGCATTTTGTGCGCGAAGATCCGAGTTTATTTCAACACCATCCGCACGCACCTGTTGGCACGTACCCCAAGACGCGTTAACCTTCTTTCCCATCGTCACATTTTTCCATCCGCTATTTATCGTTCGAGAATGGAGAACATAAGCCAGAGATCCGCTTGTCGTAAAGCTGAGGTTCTCGAGAAAAATATCCCGCGGGTAGTCGATCGAAATTGGAAGAAACCGCAGTACTAAGTCCTGTGCAGCATCAAATCGATGAATAGATGGCTCCGCGAACTCGATGTTATTTCCTGAAATTGAGCGAATGGTAAAAAACTGATTTGGTGCGTCTTCGTTTGAGGGCGTGCCTCCTGGAGACTGTGCTTCACGCGCGAGCCGGACCGTCTGCCCAACCCTCAGTTGTTCCGTAGATTTTACTCTGACGAGAACTGGATTAAGGCTTAGAACGACGACGTCTCTCGACTCTTCCTGATCGAGAGGTGCCGAAAGGACGTTATAAGTTCCTTTGAAGCCAAGCGCCTCTGATGATCCTCCCCCGAGGTCGATCTGAGTTAAGCTGTCACCGATAATCTTCACATTTGATGGGATGACCCAAGTAGCCGAAATAACATCGTCGGCGAGCGGCTTGGAGAGTATCTTCCCGCCCACGTCTATACCACGGTAGCGCCCCAGATAGTAATGCGCCTGCGCTAGTCGAAGGCTACCGCCGCCAAGTTCGTGAAGTCTATTTGAGGCGCGTTGAAATGCCGCCATCCAATCCGGGCCCTCACCCTTACGCCGAAACGCCTCGACCGAAAGCACCGGCCTGTTTGCGGATCGTGCGACAGCCCAAAAGGGCACCCCGGCTAGCGCGCCTGCAGTACCCGCGACGCGCTTAAGCGCCGTTCTCCGATCGACGTTCATTCAATCTCTCCACGTTCAGCCCCGATGCGGAATGCACGACTCTTGAAATATCGCGCGTTGGCTCCGGCTGACGGACCCTAATCGAAAACGCTCTATACAGACTTCATCCAGCTATCGCACGCGGTCGCCGTCGAGTCACTTGCAAAGAAACCAAGCCGTTACGTCAGAACCGACCGCTGGTTCCCCCGATCACGCAACATCTGAAATTTTTCATCAAGCCGCTCCATAACAGCCCGCCGCGACAGTTCCGTTTCAGCGTACACACGCGCAGCAGCGCCTAGCCGAGTTCGCTGGCTCCTGTCGTCCGCCAGGCTCTCTATAGCGGCAGTAAGCGCCCCAACGTCCTCGGGTGGAACCGTCACCCCTCGCGGCGAGACCACATCGAAGAGTTCCGTCCCTGCGCGAGCCATCGCTATGATGGAGCGGCCACTTGCGAGCATGCCCGTCAGCTTCGAAGGCATAACCAGGTCGGCCGCGTCAGCACGTTGGGGAAGAACATGTATGTCCGCCACATTGAGCAGATCGTTGAGATTCTCAACCGGCTGCAACGAGAGAAACGTGCAGTTCGCAAGGTGCCCGCATTGTTGGACGAGGCTTTCCTTGCATGGGCCGTCCCCGCAAAGCACAAAGTGAATATCGCGTCTATGCGCAAGCGCCGCAGCCGCCTGCGCCAATACCTCGATGCCTTGCTTGGCACCCATGTTCCCGGAATACAGAACCACGATCGAGTCGCCTGGAATGTTCAGCGCCTCCCGATATACGCTTGGACGCTTCAGCGGAAAGATGACGTTCACATCGACCCAATTCGGCAACGCAAACAATCGCGTGGAGTCCACACCCTTGCTGCGGCCATGCTCGATCATTTTCGCGGAAATGGTGGATATGACATCGAAGCGGCGCATCAACCAGCTTTCCGCACTCAGGGCGAATCTCCTTAACCGCCGACCTTTCAGCATCCCAAGTTCGAAGGCCGCATCGACTTCATAATCTTGTATATGAAGCCAGGTGCGCGCCTTGACCAGCTTGCCGAACATCAAGGCGGTCGGAATGTTCATCAGGCTTGGTGCAACGGCGATCACGATGTCTGGTCGCCAGCGCACCTGCCCGAACACCGTCGGCAAACTTGCGATGGCAAAACTCGCAAGATGCAGAATGCGCTTAAGCCCGCTGGGACGACGAGGAACCCAGACGGGTGCGCGCTGAACACGCACGGTCGTGTTTTGCTCCGTACGATATCGCCACGCCGAGTGGCCGGTACCAATACGCCACTCCGGGTAGTACGGCGGCGCACATACGACGCGCACCGCGTAACCGGCCTCGGCCAGCGACTCCGCCATTTCGGCGCTGTACTTCCCAATGCCGGTTAGCTCCGGTGCATAGTTAAGGCCATATATCAGAACCTTCATGGAAGGCTGTTGGTCAGCGGTGGCTGCACCGGGTCGTACGAGGGCGCGCTTCATACTTTTGACGCCTTTAGACGCTCCCGCACCTTCAACACAATGAAATATTCGTAGATGGACTGCAACACTGCGTAAACGAGGCCGGGCCTCCCATCCAGGAAGCCCCTTCGAAAACCATACAGCACGAAAAATTTAACCAGTGGACGGAGCGGTAACTTGTAAAACAGCCCCTTTTGATGATAGCGGCGTACTTGAAAGTCGTCGGCCAACAGTGCCTTTGACAGCAAGAACTTCTCACCCTTGCTTGCATTTATAAGGAATTGATCGGCCTCGAGTGAGCTATATGAATTATGCCGTGCAAGCCAGTGAGCGATGCCCTTGCTAAACGGGTGATGATCGAGAAACCCGTCGATCCTGCCGGTCTTTCCATTGACTACGGTGACTGGATTCACCATGCGTTCGTATCTGATGTATGCGGGCTTGAAAAGGCGAACGTAGTAAGGCGAGACTTGCACGTGTTTCAGCCAGCGCTCACTAAAGAAGTCTCGACGCTGCACTTCAAAAGCAACGCAGTCGGTGGGTGCAGAAATCATCTCACGGACCGATCGCGCCAAGCCTTCGGTAACGCGCTCGTCAGCATCGATGTAAAGAACCCAATCGTGCTTGAATTTGATGTTGGCCAGCCCCCAGTTCTGGTGACTAGCCCAGTTATCAAATTCTCTCGACACTATCTTCGCGCCGAGCATCTTGGCAAGCTCGACCGTGCGGTCGGTACTGAGCGAATCGTAGACGTGGATGTCGTCGCACCATTCGATAACGCTCTCCAGGCAGCCTGGCAAGTCCTTCTCTTCGTTTTTTGTCAGAATGAGAACTGAGACGCCGTTCATTGCTTTTCTCCAGATCCAGTTCGAATGGATATCCTTTTCGCGGGCATGCCTGCATACACCGTCCAGCTTTCGCGGAGACTGCGGGTCACTACCGATCGCGCACCTACTACAGCACCGTCAGCGATCTCCGTGCCGGGGCAGACGAAGGCCTCAGCGCAAATCCACGCGTCATGTCCAATGGAAATAGGCTGTGCCGTTAGCTGAAACAGGGGATCGTTGAAATTATGGCTACCCGTGCAAAGGTGCGCGCCCTGTGAGATCACACAACGTTCTCCCAAGATAATTTTCTCCATGGAGTAAAGCGTGACGCCGTTGGCAACGCCCGCGAGAGCTCCAATCGAAAGGTTCCACGGAGCCCAGATCTTTACTCGCGGATAAATGTGGGCGCCCGCCCCCACTTGAGCGCCGAACGCCCTCAGAACAGTCCGACGCCACGCGTGACAAGCGCGAGGTGTAGGGAGAAAAAATAGAACGTATACGATCTCCCATATCGCGCGTGCCATTCGGTTCCTCAACGAGAACGAAGGGGCAACCTTGGAATCCACACCTTGCAGGATCATCGTCAGACCTCTTGCTGAGCATTCACAGGAGCGCAATATTCACCCGATGACGCGGATGCTTCGAGCATCTTCGTGTGAATCAATTCGTCCCTCAAGACCGCGAAGCGTCGTTTGATAAGACGCGCCGGAACCCCACCAACCACCGTAAACGGCTCGACGTCTCGCGTCACAACCGCGCCCGATGCGACCACTGCTCCGTCACCAATGGTCGTTCCGCAGAGCACGGTCGCACCCGCGCCAATCCAGACGTCCTTGCCGATATTCGTGTGTCGAAATTCCGGCCTGCCGCTAAAAATGATGGGGACGCCAGGCTTGTCGAAAATGTGGTCGTTGCCGACAATCTGTACATCGGGCCCAAGCATCGAATAGCGGCCAACACGAACGCCCGGATTGATTCGGCAACCGGGGCCGACGTAGACATATTCGTCAGCATGAAAGTCTCGGCTGATGTCGCCATATCCCCCGAACAGCACCGTTGAATGCACGTCGTTGAGCCGAAGCATCTTCCGCCACATCAATCGTCTCGCGCTGCGCAACGCTGCTCTAAACAAGCGCGTCATACGCGTCTCCATGGAGGACTGCCATGTCGTTACCCTCCCCGGCCGGTCTGCCATGAATCGCATCCGAAAGGATTTCGCATTGCCGATACGGGTTGTATATCTCGTCGATAATCTTGAAGCAGTTCTTTCGCGTCTGCCGTCGATCATGAAACACGTCGGGCACCGAGACCAGACACCTCGACAAATCAATCACGTCGCCGTACCGGAACAAGATTCCAGAGACACCCGGCGCGACCGCTTCCACCTCCGGCATCTGACGATCCATGTCAGAGTGGGTAATCACGGGCGTACCGAACATAAGAGAATGCATTGCGGTCAGTCCGATTTTTCCGGGCGATACCACAACATCGGAATCGAAAATGTAAGCCGCCACCACCGCCTCGTCATACAGTTCGCCAACGAAGTCAATGTCCAGCTTCAGTTCCGAGGCAAGCTCCTTGAGTTTCCTCTCCGCAGGTCCCCCTCCTATCAGCGTGAGCTTGAAGCGGCGCCCGGACGTCTCTTGCGCAAATGACATCGCGTTCATCAAGACCTCGTAAGCGCACTTGTCCGTCAATCTGGAAACGCCAAGAATGCGAGTTTCAGACGACTGCCGTGCCGCCTCGGGACGCGATAACAACTCACGGCGCGTGCGCAACTGGGACTGGTAATCCAGGCTGTTAAAACCTACATAGAGGTTCCCGGAGCGGAATCCAAACTTTTCGGCAATGCATTTTGCACGGTACCCGTACAGATACTGCGCATGTCCGAGGGAGAAGAACAGTCGCCGTATGTAGTTTTTCGCGGACGAATCAGCTGACAAAAATCCGTGCCCCCAAAACAGCACGCGCTTTCCAGTAACGCGGCCGATTGCCGCCGCCAGCCACGTTGTAAAGAAATTGGGGTTGGCGAGCAACACCAAGACATCGAACTCGCTCGATAAGGATGCGCGTACCGCAGCCCACTGAAACGATATGTCCTTAACCATCTTGACCGGCGCCGGCCTGAAATCCCTGTTGGCTTCGAAGCGAAACGACGGTATGCCTTGATAGCGATCCATGGGGTCGCCGAAGAATGTCACGTCAAAATCGCTCTGGCAAATCGCATCGAGAACACCTTTTCGGTAGTGCGGGAAAAAGTGGTACACGATAGCGACACGGAGGCGCTTGCCCATGCCTCGCCCCTTGCTCGACAGGGGTATGTTCCGCGGCGAATCGGCGCTCTGGCGTCGCAGAGTACGCATCAGGCTAACGATATTCACGCACGACCCTCCATCCGATGAAATTCCGCAATCCCATTTACAATGTTGCGCCCAAATTCTTGGGGGCTATGTTGGGCCGCGAATTCGCGCAATTGAGACGAACCCCTTAGGCTAAGCAGCATGGACTCTAATTTTTCCCAATCAAAGCGCGGGTTGGGCGGCGCCGAGAGCAAGAGGTCGTCCCATCGCAAACCTAGTGAATGCTTCGCTCGATTGTGGTCGATAAGCCCATAGTTTGAGGTGATCACAGGCGCACCAACTTGAGCCGACTGAATCAAAACCCCGCTCATCCCACTAAAATTCTCGTAACACAGCCACATTGCATCGGCCGCCGCGAATACCCACCCTTCTTCCAGCTCCGAGCAGAACCTGTTCATCACGACCACCTGTGAACGGCGATCACCGGCCTCCGACAAGAACGCCTGGATCAGCTGCGCAGCACCGGCATCTTGTACACCGGCAAGCACGAGCCGGAAGTGCTGAGGCAGATCCGCCGCGGAAAACATGCTCAGTAATCGTGCAAGACCTTTTCTCGGACTGAGAGAGCCATACGACGCCACAACAAAATGGCTTTCTTCCAAGCCTAATGCTCGCCGAGCCGTCTGCCTCTGTGCAGGTTTGCTGATGAACGACGCGTCCGGCACATATCTGATTTTGGGCGCCAGTGCGGGCATCTTGTGTGACACATACTTCGGCAGGGGTTCATCTATCGTGGTAGCGAGTGTTAGTGCGCGAAGGCTCAGCAGTCGTCGAAACAATACCTCATTGAAGATATCCATTTTCCCCCGCGGACCCGCGATGCCGCACGCGTGATGATGAAACTTTGCGGCAAGGATCATTCCGCCGAACGGATGCGTGCCAAAAGGTGAACCATACAGTCCTACGATCTTGTCGATATAGTTAAGGTAAGGGACGTAGACGAAATCAACCGCGTTGGTTTGGCAGTATTTTCGGTAACCCTGTTCGAAAGCCCGTAGGTAGGCTCGCTGCCCAAATACCAGTTGGAGTTTTCCGGAACGCTTTTCCCGCGGAATCTCCGGCATGTCCGTTATTTCCAAATCAGACGCCAAGGCCGACGTTAAGCTTTGAGTTGCGGAATGGGCGAGCGCGGAAGCTGTCGTCAGCAACGTCACTTTCCATCCGCGACGGAGCGCCTCTTCAGCAATAAGACGGACATAGAGCACCATACGATGCCCAGTTGCCTCGGGCTCGACTAGCAGTAGCCTGGTCATGTCACACCTTCTCGATCCATGCCAGCGCCCAATCGCATACTCGACGTAACATCGCGGAATAACGCCGCATAACGTTCGGCAACGTGCGCGATCGAATACGACGTCAAGTCTCGTTGATAACGAACATTCGGAGCCGAGAGCGCCTTTGTGATCGACGCTGCATAGTCTTGGTGGTTAGCTGGATTCACGGTGACAACGCCGGGAAAACTGCCGGCAAATTCAAAGACAGGAATAGTCGAAGCAACGATTGGCACGCCGTTCGCGAGTGCTTCAATCATTGCGACGCTATGAGCCTCCCGTTGCGAAGGCATGACGTACACGTCCGCTGCGGAAAGCAACGCCGGAATGTCCGGTCGGCTTCCAAGGAATCGCACCTTGCCGGACAAACCGTGCTGCTCGACCAATCGCTGCAGGGCATCGCCGTAGGATGGGTCTTCTGTCAGCCCCGCGAGCCACAATTCGACGGAGTGGCCCGCACGTATCATGTCTTTCAGCGCCTGCACGGTAGCGGACTGATTCTTCGCTGGCGATAGGCGCCCGACCTGGAGCACCACCGAGACATTTTCTCCAACGCCAAATTCCGCCCGCAGTTGGCATCGGGCGTTTTCGTCGAATGAGAAGCGCGCAAGGTCGGTGCCGTTTGGGATAGTCACAAGTCGGCGCGGCGAGCCGCACCGCAGACGGTAGTTGTTGGCGGCCGTTTCGGTGACGGTGACCACGGCCGCCGCATTACGTTTGAGAACGCGCTCAGTCAGCCTAAGAAGACCGCCGGCGTAGTCGTCATTGGTTGCTGAATGCAGGACAGTGACGACTGGAACGGTCGATAGCGTCAGTTTCAAAGCGAGCCGCGCGTAAGCAGCCGGAATGACAGAGTGCGCAACAATTACGTCGGGGCGAAAGTCGCTCAGTGTGGAACGGATAAATCGAAGCCGTCCCACGCGCCCAAGCAATCGGGCAGGCGACGCGCACCAGACACCGCTCTCCTGGAGTTTGGACCAAACCGGCTTGAAGGCATCCTCGCGCGGATTGATTCCGACGACGCCGACCATGCCGAACCTTGCGGTTGTATGTACCTCCGCCAACGTGGCGGCAAGCATTTCGGCTCCGGAATGCCGTGGCGTCAAGATCATATGCATGATGCGCATAGCATTCTCTCTAGAGAGTAAGTGAAATCCCGGCCCGCAGCCGCTGTAAAGGCAGCACGAGGGCAATCGCACTTACGAAGCCGAGTCCCACGGCGTGGTACGGAAGCGTCGACAGCACTTGTCCCAGAACCACAAGCAACACCGCGACGGGCACGCCTACTGTTACGAGCGGAAGCAACTGCCGCAATTGGTCACGGCTGTCCGATAGAACGTCCCAGAGCATCACTGCTGTGCAGAGAAACACCGAAATCGTTGCTGCGAAGGCGACACCGATGGGACCGAGCCACGGCACGAGAATCCCCGATGTAGCCAGCAAGCACATCAACTGCACCGCAGTCGCTCGTGTCACGCGACTCGGTTTGCCCGTACCACGCAGGTACGCCGTCAGCAGCCCGACTAATACACCAGCGGCCATGAGATAAACGAATACGCGGAAAAACGGCACTGCACCGCTCCATTGCTCGCCTAATGCCAGTTGAATGACGTCGCGCGCAGCTAGGCACAGGAACGTCGCAACTACGAGCGCTATCGTCCCCAACTGACCGAACAGCGCCAATACATAACGGGCGGCGAGGCTTTTATCCTGACGCGCGAGTTCGGAGAAATTCGGAAACAGATACTGGCTCATCGCAATGCCGAAATCGGCCACACCGAATTGCGCCAAGCGACTTGCGGTTTGGTATAGACCCAAAACTTGCACGCCGAATGTCTTGACCGTGATGATTCGGTCCAACTGGTTGACAATCACCGTTAGCAAGCTGCTCGCCCAAACCCAACGACCGAACTCCATGACCTCACCTAATGGTCTGGTGTTGAAATTCAGCCGCGGCCGGGTCTTGAACACGATATACGACGCAATGGCCTTGAGAAATTCCGACAACGGCAACGCTGCGAGCACCCAAACAACATCGCGATAGGTCAGTGCCGCGACCGCTGACATCACGAAATCTGCCATGACAAAAGTACTGGTCAACAACGCGACGGTACGGAAACGCCGCTCGCGCTGCGCGATTACAACGCGCACGCTGGCGATACATCTCGCGAATGGCACCAGCGCGACCATCTGCAATACAGTCTTTCCCTCCGGGATATTCATCAACCGTGCAATCAGTCCGGAGGCGGCGAATAAGACAACTGTCAGCAACAGGCCCCGCAGCACGGTTGCGGTCCAAAGCGCGTCCAGGCCATCCTGGTCCAGCAACTCGCGCCGCTGGATCAGGGCGTGACTCATACCCATCTCGGTCAACGACTCCGCTATCGACAAGGCCATCAGGCAGGCCGCAATCAGACCGATCGACTGCGGACCCAACAGCCGCGCAAGCAGGAAGAACTTAAACGCCACTAGCAGACGCGACACAGCCTGTTGTGCGAAGACCCATGTCGCGCTGCTTTCAGCGAATCGCATCGTTTTCATTATTTGCCGGACGCGATCAGGTCCGCTCCACGACTTGCGGTTCGTAGCGCAGCAGGAAGTCCTCATAGGTTGCGGCCAGCCCCTCTTGCAGGCCGATCTTGGCGCGCCAGCCAAACTCTGCGAGCTTGCTGACGTCCAGCAGTTTTTGCGGTGTGCCGTCAGGTTTGCTGATGTCAAACTCGATGCGACCGTCGAATCCGACCGCATGCATGGCAGCACGCGCCAGTTCCTCGATCGTGACATCGACGCCGCATCCGACGTTGTACCACCCGCCTTCCACACCGCGTTCGAGCAAAAATACAGCAGCATCCGCCATATCGTCGACGTGCAAGAACTCGCGGCGTGCACGGCCTGTTCCCCACACCGTAAGATTATCGGCGCCGGCCACTTTGGCCTCATGGGCTTTGCGCAGTAACGCGGGTAGCACATGACTCGTCTTCAAGTCGTAGTTGTCGTTCGGTCCATAGAGGTTCGTTGGCATGAGCGATACGTATTGCGTGCCAAATTGCCGATTGAAAGCCTCACAAAGCTTGATGCCCGCGATCTTTGCAATCGCGTACGGTTCATTGGTGCCTTCCAGTGGACCGGTAAGCAGATAATCTTCTCTGATCGGCTGCGGGGCTTCGCGCGGATAAATACACGACGAGCCCAGAAACACCAGCCGCTGAATGCCCGCACGATAAGCCGAATGAATCACGTTGGCTTCGATAATCAGGTTCAGATACAGAAAGTCCGCCGGATAGGTGTTGTTTGCCATGATTCCACCGACCTTGGCGGCAGCGAGCACGACAACATCGATTTCCTCGTCGCGAAAAAATTGCTCGACGGCAGCCTGGCTGGTCAGGTCGAGCTCGGCGCGGCTTCGCGTCACCACATTCCAGTAGCCGCGCGCGGCGAAATTGCGAAGCAATGCCGAGCCTGCCATTCCACGATGCCCCGCGACAAATATTCGAGCGCTCTTTTCCATGGTTTTTACTCGTTGTACTCAAACGTCCTGAAACCCGCGAGCGTCACCAACGCATCCCGCTTCGCGACCTGATAGTCCGCTCGCACCATTTCCTTGACTAACGATTCAAACGATGTAACCGGTTTCCAGCCCAACTTCTCATGCGCCTTAGTCGGATCGCCCAACAGCGTTTCCACTTCAGCGGGGCGGAAGTAGCGCGGATCGACGCGTACGATCACGTCGCCTGGCGCCAATTTCGCTTCGCTGCCTTCGACCCGCTCGACAACGCCGATCTCATCGACGCCCGCCCCTTCGAAACGCAACTGGATGCCTAATTCAGCAGCAGCGTGCTGAACGAATTCACGCACGCTGTACTGCACGCCCGTGGCGATCACAAAGTCTTCAGGTTGCTCCTGCTGCAGCATCAGCCATTGCATCTCGACGTAATCCCGCGCATGCCCCCAGTCCCGCAACGCCGACATGTTGCCGAGGTACAGACAATCCTGCAGACCCACCGCGATGCGGGCCATCGCTCGCGTGATCTTGCGCGTTACAAACGTCTCTCCGCGCACCGGCGACTCATGATTGAAGAGGATGCCGTTGCACGCATAGATGCCATAGGCCTCGCGGTAGTTGACGGTAATCCAGTAGGCATACAACTTGGCAACCGCGTATGGGCTTCGCGGGTAGAAAGGCGTCGTTTCCTTCTGTGGAATTTCCTGCACCAGCCCGTAGAGCTCAGATGTCGATGCCTGATAGAAGCGGCTCTTTTTTTCGAGGCCGAGGATTCGAATCGCTTCGAGGATGCGTAACGCGCCAATGCCGTCCGCGTTCGCCGTATATTCGGGCTCCTCAAACGAGACCGCGACGTGGCTTTGCGCGCCGAGGTTGTAAATCTCGTCCGGCTGTGCGCGCTGAATGATCCGCACCAAGCTGGTCGAATCGGTCAGATCGCCGTTATGCAGTATGAAGCGGCGATCGGATGTATGCGGATCCTGATACAGGTGATCGATTCGTTCCGTGTTGAACAGCGACGAACGGCGTTTGACGCCGTGCACTTCGTAGCCTTTGTTCAACAGCAACTCGGCAAGGTACGAACCATCCTGACCCGTGACGCCCGTAATCAAGGCAACTTTGTGACTCATGGTTTGATGCTCCTCATAATCGATGCGCCGCGTTCGTCCTCACGCCAGGCTCGGATGTTGGAATGCTTATTCGACAGTGCTTTCATAGCCGTAGTAGTACGTGCCGTACCCGATACGTCGTTGTGGCACGTCGGTAAATAGCACTCCCTTGAGGGCCACGCCGACATTGCGCAGACGGTTGGCCGACTCCAGAATTTCCGCCATGGGGTGGCGACCGTGACGGACCACCAGTAAGGTGGTGCCGGCGTGCTTGCCTATCAGCGCTGCGTCGGTCACAGCCAGCATCGGAGGAGTGTCGACGATGACAATGTCGTAGCGACTCGAGAAGTCATCAAGCATCGTTTTGAAACGCTCGCTCATCAGCAATTCGGCCGGATTCGGCGGCAATGATCCCTTCGGCAGCATGTCCATGCCCGGCAATACCTCGCGCAAGACGGCGCTTTCGACGTCCATTCCCGCGATGGCATCCGAAAGTCCCGGCTGTCTGGAGACGCCGAAATAGCTATGCAAGTCTCCACGCCGCATGTCCGCATCGATCAACATGACGCGCTTACCGCCGCTCGCGAGCACCGCTGCGAGATTGACTGACATGAATGATTTCCCGACCTCGGGGCGTGGGCCGGTGATTACGATCACATTGTTCGCAGCGTCGAGCGCGCCGAACTGCAGCGCCGTGCGTAGACTGCGAATCCCTTCGATAGCCACGTCATGCGATGCAATCGACGCCAGAACGTGTTGGCCGCTACGACCGCGCAGCATGCCTTGCCGCAGGCTCACCTGCATATCGCTGTGAGGCACGGCCGCATAGACCGGCAGGCCCAGCACCTGCTCGATCTCCTCACTGCTTTCGACGCCGCCGAACAACGCACTCTTGACGAACGCCGCCACCGTTCCCGCAATGAGTCCGAGCACTGCCGCCAGGACAATCACGAGAGGTCGCTTCGGCTTGACCGGCAACTCGCTCGTGACGGCGTAATCGACAACACGGACGTTGCCAACCTGCCCTGCCTTGACGATCCGCAACTGCTGTGCGCTGTCGAGCAAGCTCGTGTACAACTCCGTGTTGACTCGTACATCCCGCAGGAGCCGCAAAGCCGACTGTTCAGTGTCCGGCAAGGTCGAAACACGCTTGTTCAACTGGGACTGCTGTGCCTCGAGCGCGCTGATCTGCGCAGCCAGCGCCATAATGCCCGGGTGCGATGGGGTAAAACGTTGAGTCATCTCAATGCGCTGCTGCTCCAGATCGACGAGTTTTGTCTTACCGTCGACAATCTGCTGCAGGAGTAGACGGCTTTCCTCGGTTAGATCGACCGTTCCCTTCCGATTGCGGAATGCGTTGTAGCGATCCTCCGCCTGGTCAAGCTGCTTGCGAAGCTGTGGCAACTGCTGATCCAGAAAGGTGAGCGTATGCTCTGCTTCGGCTGACTTACGGTCGATGTTCTGCTGGACGTAGGTCGTCGCTATCGTGTTGATGATTTCGGCGGTACGCTTACTGTCCGCACCGTCGAGTGAGACGCCGATCACCCCGGACTGTTTGCTCTTCTCGGCGATGACAAGTGCGTCCTGCAACTGGTCGGTCGTAATGAGCGTCGACGCCCGCTTCAAGACGAAATGCGTGCCCGGTCTTGCCTCAAGGCGCGAGACTCGCAATTCGACGGGACCTGCTGATTCACGGCCTCGTACTACATCGCCGGTCCGCCCGTGAAGAACGACTTCGCCATCCGGATCAACGAGATCGAATTGGTCGCCGGCGCGCGCCACAAGGGTGTACTCGGCTTCGTATCGCTCCCGCGGGACATTAAATAGCGATACTTCGATCTTCTCTCCACCCCACGCGAAACGCTCTAAACCGAACAAAGGCGGCGCCAACTTGTTTTCGCCCGCATGTCTTGCCAGCACGGCGCCGATTAGCGGGAAATAGTTTGGATACGCGCTAATGTCGAGGTGCAATGATTGGACTGTCTGGCCAACCACGAGCCGCGAGCGGATCAATTCGATCTCGGCATCGGCGGTCTGCTTGGTGTCGAAGATCGACGCCAGTTCGCCCAACGCGTCCTTGGCTGAATTTGCGCTATCTTCGACCTGAATCATCGAATCGGCGCGATACACCGGCCGCGCGGTGAACGCATAGAGCGTCCCGATTATCAACACGGCCGCCGCGATGATAATGATCAGCCTCCAACTGTCCTGGATAACCGCAAGATAGTCGGAAAGGTGTATTTCGTCGTCGGTCGACGAATCAATGAATCGATTTTTGTTTATGGAGGACATAGATTATTGAGTCAGTCGAACCATTGCGTCGAGCCAATAAGACACACCACGCTCGATTTGCGCCAAAGCCGTCTCGAAGGCCGCACGTTCTCTACGGTACGGGTCTAGTACATCTATGCCATCGCGTTCGCCGAGCCGATAAACCTTCCCTGTGGCGAATGGAAAGGTTGTTTCGATCTGTCTGCGCTGCGCTTGCGTCATCGACAAAACCAGTTGGGCCGAACGCAGGTGATGCACGGTCAGGTCAACGGCAATATGGCCTCCGATGTCGATCTCGCGCTCGGCCATCAATTTGACCGCCATGGGGTCGGCAGCCCGTCCGACGGCTGCGGCGCACCCGGCCGACGTCACACTGACGCCTGGCAACTGCTTTGCGAGCAGTGCCTGTGCCATCGGACTTCGGCAGACGTTTCCCTCACACACGACAAGGATGCTGTCTATCATTTCGTCACAACCGCTGCGGTCAAACCTGCGTTGATAGCCGGCAACAGAAGACTCAGCACCCGGCCGAAGCGGACCAGGCCGTTACCGTCCACATACACGACATCCTTGGGCTGCAACTCAAACTGATTCGCCAGCACCATTGCAACCGGTGAGCGCGCATCAAGATGGAAGACCTGCGGCGTAGCCTCGGATGAACCGCGAATCACGTAGAGTTGGGCAGCATCAGCGCTGTTGCTGTTTATGCTGCCAGCCTGAGAAAGGGCATCGCTCAAAGTGAGTTTTCCGCTCTTCATGGGAATCGCGGTTACGGGCTTGTTGACCTCGCCCATGACGAATGCGCCATTTTCGTCGCGCGAAACGACGCGCAGCAAATCGCCGTGCTTTAACAGGATTTTCGAAGGGTTCTTATCGGTCGCGAGCATGCTCGAAAGATTCAACCGATACGACACACCGTCTCGCACAAGGATCATCCGGCTTTGATCGGCCGTCGGATTGAAGTCCCCCGCACGGTTAATCGCTTCGAATAGCGTCATTGGAACGTCGTTAATCGGCACTGCGCCCGGCGTGTGCACGTCTCCGTCGACATAGACCTGCTTGGCGCGAAACGAGGCGACCCGAACCGTCACCTGCGGCCGGACGAAAACTTTACTCAGTGCCGCATACACTGCCTGCTGGCTCTGATCGACACGCATACCGGCAACGTGAACGTTCCCCGCATACGGCACCTGCACATTGCCATTGTTGTCAATCACGAAGCCTTGGGCGGGATCGTATGGGCGGCCGGCCGTTGGCGACGGCGTGCCTAGCGCCGCTGTCAATTCAGGGTGATCCCACACGGTGATTTGCAGTACGTCGCCGACCCCGAGCGTGTATGGCTCCGGCTTACTGACCAACTCATGCAGTTGCATGGCGTTTGCCTGTGCATCCGCCGCGCGCATTTTTTCCGTCAAGGCGATGTTGATATCAGCAATTGGAACCGGCAACGTTGTTGGCTCCGACTGCGAAGTTCCGCTTGCGAGTGGCAGCGCTGCGGGAGTAATCATCCGCATGCCCGGAGCAGCTGCACAAGCCGACAGTACAACAGTTGCTGCGCCGCTCATCAGCAGACGAGTACAGCGGCGAGCAGAGCGTTCCACTTCGTCTCCACGACGTTTTTCCAAAGATCCCATCGGACGGCCCTCGAATTTTGTTCAACTGCTTTCTAATAGCGCGATTTTCTATCGCCGCTTATCAATTTATTCACGCCAACACTGCGATTCCCAAAACCTCGTTCTCGCATGTGGAGTCGATCGTCTTGCCGTACAGAATTCACGGTGCGTATGCCACATGTGCAAGCAGGCAAAACATGCATCTTGTCGTGGCAGACGTATTTATGGCTCGGATCTCCATTTCAAATACAAGGCCTCAATTGCGGCTAAATGGCTAGTACGCGTTGCTGCTGACCAGCCCCTTTGCCACCGTTGTCACGACAATCCGCATATCCAGCGCGAACGACCAGTTGCGCAGGTAATAGAGGTCGTGCTCCACCCTCTTCTGCATCTTCTCGACCCGATCAGTCTCACCACGGAATCCGTTCACTTGAGCCCAGCCAGTAATGCCCGGTTTTATCCGGTAGCGATGGATATAGCCGTTGATAACCTTCTGATAAAGCTCATCGTGCTCTATCGCATGGGGACGTGGCCCGACCACCGACATTTCACCGCGAAGCACATTAAAGAACTGCGGCAGTTCGTCGAGACTCGTTCGTCGCAGGAGCGCACCCACGCGGGTGATACGTGGATCATTCTTCGTGGCCTGCGTGACCACACCAGTCTTTTCGGCATGCCGCCGCATCGTTCTGAACTTATAGATCTTGAACACGCGACCATCGGCGCCTTTGCGAAATTGCGTAAAGAACACCGGACCACGCGAGGAGCACTTGACTGCGATAGCAATAAACATCAGCAGGGGCATCAAGGCGAGCAACGCGAGAGCCGCGAATACACGATCAAAAACTTCTTTCTGCACGATGGCGCGCGCCGGCAATGGCGATGCAACGAGGCTAATCGCCGGCGCACCGATCAGGTCGATCACACCCCCATCAAACAATGCCATGCTGCGCACATCAGGAATAAAACGGATATTCACGAGATCGTCGCGAAACTCGTTGACAAAGCGCAGCATGGTCGACGCTTCGGACAACGGCAGCGCTAGCCAGATTTCTCGCACGCCGGTGCTCCGAACGTGATCGGAAAACTTCTGAAAATCGTCGAATAGCAACACGCCCTTCGGCGCGCCGTTCCCCGCCTGATCCATGTCAAATATTGCGGACGTGCGAAAGCCACTTGCCGGCGACGCTTCAACTTTGCTCACGACGTCATGGCAATGTGCGCCGGCCCCAACCACTGCCACGTTGCGCAAATTAATGCCCGCGTAACGCACGCTGCGCAGCACCGCGTGCACCATCAATCGCGACATGATCAACGCCCCGCCAGTAATTGCGGTCCAGTAGGCGAACCACAGACGGGAGACAAGATCTGTACGATGCAGCGAAAACATCAGTACGAGACCGCAAGCCTGAACCACCAGCCAGACAAGCGACACCTGCCCACTCAGGCGCAACAATGAACGGCCGCGCCATGATTCGTATAAACCGAAGACCGGGAACGACACCAACGCGAACGCGACAGAAAACGTAATAAACGCCCCATCTGCCCGACTCTGCACAAAATCTTCGAAGCGGATATGCGACGCCACCATCGCCCCTGCCACAATAAGAACGACATCGACGAACCGCGCCAATAAACCCTGTATCCCGAGCATTTCGTGGTTCCCCGCCTAAGGTTGAACTACGTAACGCGACGATGCGTCACGCCCGTCCGTACGTGTCATCAAAGCGAACAATGTCGTCCTCGCCGAGATACGATCCTGACTGCACCTCGATAAGCTCGAGCGGCAGCTTGCCCGGGTTCTCCAGACGATGCGTCACGCCCAGCGGAATGAATGTCGACTGGTTCTCGCCGAGGATGAATTCCTCATCGCCTCGCGTGACGAGCGCCGTGCCGCTTACCACGATCCAATGTTCGGCGCGGTGATGATGCAATTGCAGCGACAGACGGCCGCCCGGGTCCACGACGATTCTCTTTACTTGGAAGCGCCCGCCCCGGTCGATTGAGTCGTAGTAACCCCATGGACGCCGAACTTTTCGGTGCGCGTCAGCCTCGGGCGCTTGCAGTGCCCTCATCCGGCTGACCACGCTCTTCACTTCCTGCACACGCGAGCGGTCTACGACCAGCACGGCATCGTCGGTCTCCACGACGACGACATTGGTCACGCCAACGCACGCAATGAGACGTCCCTCCGAATGCGCAAAACTGGACGTCGAGCCTTCGAATACGACCCTACCGCGAGCAGCGTTGCCGTCCGCGTCCTTATCAAGTGCCTCCCAAACTGCGTCCCACGACCCCACGTCCGACCAGCCCGCCTCAAGGGGCACCACAACGCCCTCTGCCAATCCTTCGGCTGATCCTAGACGCTCCATCACCGCGTAATCGATCGAGTCCGACGGGGAAGAAGTGAAGGCATCAGTGTCCGGTCGGAAAAACAACCCGTCAGTCGTGCCCCGAGCGTGCGCCGACACACATGCTTCATGCATTGCCGGCTGTATCAACTTAACCGTGTCAAGCCACACGCTTGCACGCACGACAAATATCCCGCTATTCCACCAGTACTGTCCCGACGCGAGATACTGCGCGGCCAATTCGGTCGCGGGTTTTTCAACAAAGCGCTCAATGCGACGCGCACCATCATTAGTGCTCGAACCAAGCTTGATATAACCAAAGCCCGTATCGGGACGTGTCGGCGGGACGCCCAGGGTCACGATTGCGCCTCGCTCCGCATGCCGCGCCGCCAGCGAAATCGCCGACTGGAAAGCAGTTACATCGGCGATCGCGTGATCCGCTGGCATCGCGACAACGATCGCGTCGTTACCATCCGCGCACGCAACCGCGGCGGCGAGCGTTAGCGCCGGCGCGGTGTCCCGCCGCGTCGGTTCAACCACGATGCGCGCATCGATTCCTCTCGCCCGGATTTGCTCAGCCGTAACGAAACGGTGTTCGTCACCGCATACGACAATTGGCGAGTTCGCAATCGCTCCGTCGGCGCGGAATCCTTTCATTCGCTGCACAGTAGCCTGCAGCAGCGAATCCGTTCCTAAGACATCAATCAATTGTTTAGGATATCGTTCGCGCGACATTGGCCACAGCCGAGAACCCGCGCCTCCAGCAAGCACGACGGGTACCACTCGCATAGATATTGCGGAAGATTTCTCTTCATCCTGGACCGCCACGCCACCGTCACAGCCAAAGTCATTTTCTGCCGTCGACGAATAATGCATATGTACCCCTCTTTCCGATCTCATGAGGCAAGCGATGAGCATCTAAATTTACATACACAACATATGCCGTTGTCTTTCGCTTTGTCACCACGCCCGCACCTGCTCGGACTTGCATTTTTAGTATCCGACTGCGTTGGCGCGAAGCATTTGCGAAATGACTTTCTCAGCGTGTCGTCTCCGTCCTCTCAACCGTTTTTCCTTACTCTCTTGTCGTGTGCCGAATGACCCATCGTGACCGAGTGGTTGCAACATTGGCAGTTCATCCATGCCTGGCTGAACAGCGCAAATGAATCTCTATCCGCACAGAAATGCGGTTAGCGTTTAGCGCAGCTAGACTGGCACACAGCGCACTTTTTCTTTCCGGAACTGAGCCTGCTCGTTTCTCCGAATTGTCGCGGCGAATGCGAGGCATACCATGCTCTTAATGAGAACCGTGACTTTTTATCCCACAGCAAGAAATCTGGGCTCCGGTTGCAATGCATCATACCCAGAGTGCCATGTGACTTAATATGACTGACGGAAACCGCCAACATGTTGGCGGTTTATCCCATTCACGGCTGACGCGGCTTCGAAACTAGCTGTGTCTTTCATGCGTTGTGTGTTACCCATCGCATGACGGTCGGTAAAACACATGAGCTCGCGCCTCCCGCTTTGGGAGTATTGAAGAGCTTTGCTAGAACTGAACTGGTCCTTGCATGCGTACCTGAGAGGGACGCTTCACGCAGTGGCGTGAGTGAAGAAATCGAGCAGATTTCGATTAGGCAAAGGCGGACAAATTTAATTGGCGGATTACGCCAATTAAATTGCCGAATTCATCAAAGGTCTCCTCGTAACATACCCACTTTCATCGGACCGATTTCATGCGTCACCGCATGCACGATCTGGAACGCGCAGCCGACTGTTGACCCGCGATTCCGCGAACACTTTATGCAAGTTGACGAATCACGCGGCGACGTCAAAGCCCTCACTGAACCCGGTAACGAGAACTACTCGGCCCTTCTATGTCGATCATTGCCCAATGACTATTCAAGTCGTGCATACCGCTCTTCGTGACGTCAAGCTGATCGCGCCACCCATTTCGAATGATGGAGCCGGAGTATTTTTTGCGAGCTTTGATCAGGATGAATTCGAGGAAAAAGTCGCTCGCGGCTACACGTTCGTCCAGGACCACCACTTGGTGTCGGCTCGACATGTACTACGCGGTTTGCATTACCAGATCCGCCAACCCCAAGGCAGGCTAGTACGCGTCGTCGTGGGTGATGTCTTCAATGCAGTGGTCGATCTGCGACGTTGGTCTCCGACTTTCGGCCGGTGGCTCGGGGTGGGGTTGTCTGCCTCCGACTGTCGGCAGCTGTGGATTCCTCCGGGGTTTGCCCACGGCTTCGTGGTGTTGTCCGAGGTCTCAGAGCTACTCTACAAAGCCACCGAGCGCTCCCATCCTGAGAATGAACGTACGCTGCGCTGGGACGACCCATACATCGGCATTGAATGGGGACTCGACGAACCACCGATCGTCTCCCGCAAGGACGCTGCCGGGGTAAGTTTCAGCATGGCCGAGGTCTATTGACGAGTATCGTCGGCACAGCGCATGCGCATTGCATGTGCCATTCACACTGCAATTCCAAGAATTCCGTGTCGGCGGCTAAGACACATGTGCAGGTGGTCTACCCCATTTGCGGGCCCGCCTGGATCGGTCGACAAACACCCAAAAAAGACGACGGATAAAGACAAAAGTTTGTCAGCAAAATTGCTGCTTCGCTCTGTAGTCTCCACATATCAGATTGTCAAATAGACTTAATTAACGGGGGCAGTATGCAGACGGCTCTTTCGCTTCTTTCCAAATTTTGTCTCGCGTGGACCCTCGTCTATCTGATCTTCAGCTTCTTCTCCGCCTTGGAGGTCGGAAGGCGACACTATCAAAGGCTGGTATTCCTCGAGTTTCAGCCGCGTCGGGCGCGTGGATCGTGGGAGGCTGCGAGAACCAGATGGATGAAGCGGATGAGACTATCCACGATTTTTCTAGTGCCGATCGGCATAGCATCGTTCATCGCATCCGCCATCGTTTCCTGATCCACAGCCACCGATCTCACGGCCGGGACGGAGCGATTCAAACCACCACCGATACCTGCTTCAAGACCACCGAACCGTTGACGGCAAGCGCATCGACCAACGCTTTTGCGGCTTCATCGGTTCGGCCAATGACGTCGACTTCTATTAATCGTTTGGCGACCTCGCCCCGACCCGGCATTAACGATCGCCGTTCCAACTCTGTCGCCGAGGCGCGGCGATCCGCCTGCAGATTTGAGAAATCCGCGCTCAGGACAAATTGCCTGAAGACGCTTCTTCGCGTAGTCGATAGTCGGTAGGTGTCGTGTCCAGATACTTTCTGAACAGCTTGGCCAACTGACCGCCGCTGCCGATCCCGCAACGCCGCGCGATCTTGTCGATTGGCAAACGCGATTCAACGAGCATCCGGCAGCTCATGTTCAGACGCGCACGAAGCAGATACTCGGAGGGCGTCATGCCAATTTCGCTCTTGAAGCGGCGCAGAAAATTGCGCTCGCTCATTGCCGCGACTTGCGCGGCGTCGTCGATCGAGATAGGCCGATCGACGTTCGCATCCAGCCAGCGCGCCGACGCCAGAATCTTCTCGCTGACCCGATGCGCCCCGCTGCGTGTAATGGATGAGTCGAAGGGCGTCTCGTGCCGCGGCTCGACCGATTCGGCAACCCGCCGCGCCAGTTCAAAGCCGAGATCCTCTTCGACAATGCGCAGTGCCGTCGCCACCGCATCGGGTGCCTCGCTCAGCGGCAGTGCCGGATGAAGGCCGCGCGCTTCGTTGCGGCCGTAGAGAAGCGAAGAGTATCGGCTGGGAAGCCCGGCCGCTTCCAGAAGCAGTTGTCCTTCGGAGATCGGATGAACAATCTCGCTGAACGGATGCCTGCGGCGCAGCCAGTTGCCGAGGCGTTCGTCGCGGCACGCCTGCTGCACGCCGGCGCCGCCCGCGATGAACAGCAGGTGCGTGTCGTTCGTGCCGCGGTGCGACTCGACGCCCTCGGTCCAGACGAACATCGACGACGAACTCGCGATGCGGCCACCCGAAGCCGAAAGCAGCGAGACGTCATAGCGTGCGGAACCCGATCGCGGAGAGACGCTGAGCGCGTTCGCCTTCTGGAAGATCTCGATGATCGCTGCGACCTTTGGCAGCGCAAAGCCATTGAACAACGCTACGTCGACGCGTGTCGTTTCGCTCGTTTGCTCCGGCACGGTTGCTTGCCGCGAGCAGCACGGCGGCGGACTATGAACCAGTTCCATTCTTTTCCCCCGGAATATTGTGGCCTGCAAAACTCTCTGAAGACTGTTTCATTTTCTTTTGGCCCATCCTATACAAATGACTCTCGCGCCGTTATTACATGGCCGAAATAGCCAACACATTGGCCGCTCAGGACATTGAACCACGACACCTGGCGCGACGCTTCCAGATGAAAACGAAAAACTGAGACGGAATGTATATAACCTGATTCAAATTGAGTTATATGCGGTTTGATATAAAGAAGGCGTTGAGGAATCGAAGCCGACCTATTCCGGCGCGGCGTTTGTTCACCTCAAGATCGATTCGGAATTTTGCAGGTAGGGCTTTCCTGAGTTTGTACTGACAGATGCCGCCGTTATTATATGAGCGACTGCCAGTCAGTTAGCATCGAGTTGCGGGCTGAACGTCTCGTTCAGACAGGATTTATCGGGGCCGCCATACTTTCAGCAAACGATTGCGCGCGGGGCTAAAAAAGCCGGACGCGCAGCCGTTAACGCATTCATGCACAAAAAAGACATTCAGGCAATCGTTGATGCTGCTCTCGAAACCGCCAATACCATTGTAGGCGCGCGCGAGTGGAATTCGGTCGAAGATGCCAGCGCGATGCACGACGTGATCTTTTGGGACATGATCGTCAAGCGCTTGCCCGATATGACCATGGCCGATCTTTTGTCGATTCTGGATTGAGCGCTTCGCGCGTAGTGCCGGCCGCGCATTGTCCGCAGCCCGACCGGCCGATATTCCGATAAAGCGCAACGCATACGTTTAAATCAGCGGTTATGACGACATCCGTGAATGCCGTTTGCTGGAGCGGTACTCGGTAGGTGTTTTCCCTAGATACTTGCGAAAAAGTTTCGAAAGTCGGCCGCCGCTGCCAATTCCACTGCGGCGCGCTATTTTGTCGACCGGCAGACTGGTTTCAATAAGCAGTCGGCAACTCATGTTTAGTCGCACATACAGAAGATAGTCAGAGGGCGTGACGCCCATTTCGATCTTGAAGCGCCGAAGAAAATTTCTCTCACTCATGGCCGCGACCTGCGCCGCCTCGTCGATCACGATCGGTCGATCACCGTTTGCTTCCAACCACCGCGCTGCCGCCTGAATTTTTTCGCTGACGGACGCCGACGCGCTTTTGCTCAAAATCGCGGTGAACTGTGTCTCGGCGGGCGGCGCCACCCAGCCTGCGATTTGGCCCGCGATTGCGGTACCCAAATCGGCTTCGACAACGCTCAATGCAGCTTGCAATGGGCTGAACGGAACGGTCAAAACGCCAGCAACCGGAGCGTTCCGCACGGTTTGATAATGACTTTCGCCGTAGTGCCGAGCGCTGAAGCTTTGTCCGAATCCAGCAGCTTCCAGAACAACGCGCCCTTCGCCGGTTGGAAAGACCAGTTCGCTGCGCAGGTAGGCAAGACGCAGCCAGGTAATCAGTCGTTCGTCGCGCAGTGCGTTGTGCGCCTCCGTACCGCCTACGATAAATAGTGCCCGGAAATTGTCGGCGGGGCGGAACGTTTCAATGCTCTCGCTCCAGACGAACACCGACGACGAACTTGCGACTCTGCCACCGGAAGCCGATAAAAGACCCACGTCATAAGGTGTTCGGCCAGACCGCTCGATTCCGGCAAGCGCGTTTGCCGACTGGAATACCTCGATGATCGCGGCAGCCTCCGGGAGCGCGAAACCATCGAACAAAACGATGCCGATATGTCCGACCGGTCGAGGACTGAGTAGCGCTTCCGGGCTCACCGCCTTGTCACTGTGAACTTCCGCAGAACACGCCATCGTAGTTTTCCCTCAGAATTGGTCGCAATATTCCGGCTGACCTGGAACCGGATTTGTTCGGTCCGATCCTACATAAGCATTAATGACGTTGCTAAGTGGCGTCTGAATTCGCCAATATGTTGGCGTGCAAGGTCAATGCCGGGCTTTACCTTCGATGCGTTTTGGGAGGGATTCGTCTTTTCAGAAAAATGCATTTATAATTAATCGATGCCATGCAATCGTTAATTGACAGATTAATTCTGGCAATTTATCCAATTAACGATTTCTGATGCACTGGGAGTCGGAATCCCACCCGCATGCTCCCACCCCATGCGGCCTCGAGTCGATCTGGTAGGTTTCGTCGGCCCGCCGCGGCCGTCCCTAGGCGCCTATCTACATCCGTCCACGTTCCCGCATGGTTCTTGCCGCACACAAGAGCCTGACGGCGTTGGCCGCTCTTGACGACGTGCTGATACGGATGCCCGTTCAGGGCAAGTTCCCATCGAGATACGGCTTGCCTGCTGGCGAGCGAGCACCCGCTCCTGCCTTACGTTCCAGGAGCCCCATGGCCGATGCTCGTTTGACTGAATGCGGCACCCGCATGCACGCGCCCCCCGCGCCGATGTTTACTTGACATCTAAATTATCTACGCCTAAATTAACTCCAAAGCAGAATCCACTTTGGAGACTCAGCATGCGCATTGTCTGTATCGGCGGCGGCCCTGCCGGCTTGTATTTCGGCTTGTTGATGAAGAGCCGCAACCCGGCTTACGACGTTACGGTCGTGGAGCGCAACCGTCCGTACGACACCTTCGGCTGGGGCGTGGTGTTCTCCGACCAGACGCTCGGCAATCTGCGCGCCGCCGACGCCCCCAGCGCCGACGCCATCCTCGACGCCTTCAATCACTGGGACGACATCGAAATCAATTTTCGCGGCAGGCAGATCCGTTCGTCGGGTCATGGCTTCTGCGGCATCGGCCGCAAGCGTCTGCTGAACATCCTGCAAGCGCGCTGCGAAGCGCTTGGCGTCAAGCTGGTATTCGAAACCCAGGTCACGGACGACACCGTCTACGAAGCCGACCTGGTCGTCGCGTGCGACGGCGCCAACAGCGCGATTCGCCAAAAATATGCGGCTACGTATAAGCCCAGCATCGACATGCGCGATTGCCGCTTCGTCTGGCTCGGCACGAAAAAACTTTTCGACGCCTTCACCTTCGCCTTCGAGGAAACGGAGTTCGGCTGGTTTCAGGCACACGCGTATCGTTTCGACGATCAAACGTCCACGTTCATCGTGGAAACGCCGGAGCGCGTATGGCGCGCCGCCGGTCTCGACGAAATGAGCAAGGAAGACAGCATCGCCTTCTGTGAAAAGCTGTTCGCCAAGTATCTGGACGGCAACGCGTTGCTGTCGAACGCCGCGCATTTGCGCGGGTCGTCGCAATGGATCCGCTTTCCGCGTGTCGTCAACGAGGAATGGGTGCATTGGCGCCGCAACGCCGACGGCACGCAAACGCCGGTCGTGCTGATGGGTGACGCCGCGCACACCGCGCACTTCTCGATCGGCTCCGGCACCAAGCTCGCGCTTGAAGACTCCATCGAACTGGCGAACAGCATCGGCGCGCATCCCGGCGATTTGCCCGCCGCGCTGAGGCACTACACGAACGTGCGCAGCGTCGACGTACTACGCATCCAGAACGCCGCGCGCAATTCAACGGAATGGTTCGAGCATGTCGACCGCTATACGTCGTTCGAACCCGAACAGTTCGCGTATTCGCTGCTCACGCGCTCGCAGCGCATTTCGCACGAGAACTTGCGCGAGCGCGACGCGCGCTATCTGTCCGGCTTCGAAAACTGGCTCGCGCAGCGCGCCGGCGTCGAACCCGCACCGCACAAGCACTCGATTCCGCCCATGTTCACGCCCTTCACGCTGCGCGGCGTCACGTTGAAGAACCGTGTGGTGGTTTCGCCGATGGCGCAATACTCAGCCGTCGACGGTATCGCCGGCGACTATCACCTGATGCATCTCGGCGCGCGCGCGATGGGCGGCGCCGCGCTGGTCATGACGGAAATGACCTGCGTATCGCCCGAAGCGCGCATCACGCCCGGGTGCCCTGGCATGTACGCGCCCGAGCATCTGGCGGCGTGGAAACGTATCGTCGATCTCGTGCATCGTCAGTCGGATGCCAGGATCGGCATTCAACTCGGCCACTCCGGCGCGAAGGGATCGACACGAGTGGCATGGGAAGGCATCGACCAGCCGCTCGCCGAAGGCAACTGGCCGCTCGTTTCAGCCTCGCCGCAACAATATCTGCCTGGCGTCAGCCAGCATTCGCGCGAAGCCACTCGCGAGGAATTGCGCGAGATCGAAGCGCAATTCGTGCGCGCCGCGCATATGTCCGCCGAAGCCGGTTTCGACTGGCTCGAACTGCATTGCGCGCATGGCTATTTCCTCTCGAGCTTCCTGTCGCCGCTGACCAACCATCGTACGGACGAATACGGCGGTTCGCTCGAAAACCGCCTGCGCTATCCGTTACAGGTGTTCAAGGCGATCCGTGCGGCATGGCCGCAAGACAAGCCGATTTCCGTGCGCATTTCCGCGAACGATTGGGTCGAAGGCGGCACCACGCCCGACGACGCCGTGCAGATCGCGCGCGCTTTCAAGGCAGCGGGCGCCGACATGATCGACGTGTCGTCGGGTCAGGTCAGCAAGGAGGAAAAACCGGTGTACGGCCGCATGTTCCAGACGCCGTTCGCCGACCGCGTGCGCAACGAAGCGGGCATCGCAACGATCGCCGTGGGCGCGATCTCCGAGGCCGACAACGTGAACAGCATCATCGCGGCGGGCCGCGCCGATCTGTGCGCGATCGCGCGTCCGCATCTGGCGAATCCGTCGTGGACGTTGAATGAAGCCGCCAGGATCGGCTACCTCGATGTGGCCTGGCCCAAGCCTTACATCGCCGCGAAGTCGCAACTCGAACGCAATCTGGAACGCGAGCGCGCGCAGGCGGCGGCCAACGCCGGCCTGTCGCCGCAAGAACGCGCGCAACGCGCGGAAGGAACCACATGAACACGCTGAACTCATCGCTCGCGGGACAACACGCCGTGGTCACCGGCGGCGGCAGTGGCATTGGCGCGGCCGTGGCGGAAACGCTGCTGCGCGCCGGCGCGCGCGTCACGTTGATGGGCCGCAGCCCGCAGCGGCTCGACGCGCGGCGCGACAAACTCGCCGCGCTCGGCGAGGTCGCCTGCGTCAGCGCCGATGTCACGCAGGAAAGCTCCGTTGCCAATGCGTTCTCTCAGGCCGGCGCAGTCGACATCCTCATCAACAACGCCGGCCAGGCGCAAGCCGCGCCGTTCACACACACCGACATGGCGCTCTGGCAGCGCATGCTCGACGTGAATCTCACCGGCGTGTTCCTCGGCACGCGCGCGGTGTTGCCCGGCATGCTCGAACGCGGTCATGGCCGCATCGTCAACGTGGCAAGCACGGCGGGACAAATCGGCTACGCCTACGTCGCCGCGTATTGCGCCGCGAAACACGGCGTGATCGGTCTCACACGTTCGCTCGCGCTCGAAGTCGCGACCAAAGGCGTCACCGTCAACGCGGTTTGTCCCGGCTACACGGAAACCGAACTGCTGCACGCATCCCTCGAACAGATCACCAGCAAGACCTCGCGCACCGAACAGCAGGCGCGCGAAACCCTGTTGCGCTCGAATCCGCAGCGTCGCTTCGTGAGCCCCGAACAGGTCGCCAATGCCGTGCTGTGGCTTTGCCAGCCGGGCTCGGAGGCCGTGACTGGTCAATCCATTTCCATCTCCGGTGGAGAAGTAATGTGACGAAATCATCGAACATCAAAAAGCCCGTGGCTAGTGACGCAAAACCGCCGCGCAAAGGCATCGCGAAACCCGCGGAGAACGTCGTGGATCTGGAAATGAGCACCGGCGCCGATAGTCACATGGGCCTGCGTCTGTGGCTGCGCATGCTGACCACCACCAACCTCGTGCAAGCCGAGTTGCGCAAGCGTCTGCGCAACGAATTCGACACCACGCTGCCGCGTTTCGATCTGATGGCGCAACTCGAGCGGCACCCTGAAGGCTTGAAGATGACCGAGCTATCGCGCCGTTTGATGGTGACCGGCGGCAACGTCACCGGCATTACGGATCAGCTCGAAAAAGAAGGCCTCGTTTCGCGCGACAACGATCCGAACGATCGCCGCTCGATCAGCGTATGCCTCACGCCTGCGGGCCGCAAGGCGTTCGACAAGATGGCGGTGGCGCACGAGCAATGGGTGGTCGAACTGTTCGGCGGCTTGAGTCTCGATGAAAAATCGCGCACGCATCAGCGCCTCGGCAAGCTCAAGAAACATCTGCTCGACAGTCTGAAAGACTGATCCGCCCTGAACCGCAACACCATCCCGCATGGAACGCTCATGACACGATCCAACGCCCACGCACTGCTGGACGGCAACCGCCTGACGCTCGCCAGCTACGAGGCGCGACACTTCGGCTGGTCGGTCGCCGGCAAGGTCGCGACGATCACGCTGAACCGCCCGGAGCGCAAGAACCCGCTAACGTTCGAATCGTACGCGGAGTTGCGCGATCTGTTCCGGCAACTCGCGTATGCCACCGACATCAAGGCCGTCGTGATTCACGGCGCGGGAGACAACTTCTGCTCCGGTGGCGACGTGCACGACATCATCGCGCCGCTGATCGATTTGCCGATGCCGGAACTGCTGCTCTTCACGCGCATGACCGGCGACCTGGTCAAGGCCATGCGCCACTGTCCGCAACCGGTGATCGCCGCCGTCGACGGCGTTTGCGCCGGCGCGGGCGCGATTCTCGCCATGGCGTCCGACATGCGGCTCGGCACCGCGCGCAGCAAGCTCGCGTTTCTGTTCTCGCGCGTCGGCCTGGCGGGCTGCGATATGGGCGCTTGCGCAATTCTGCCGCGCATCATCGGGCAGGGGCGCGCCGCCGAATTGCTCTTCACCGGACGCTCCGCAAGCGGCGACGAAGGCCACGCATGGGGCTTCTATAACCGCCTGTGCGACCCCGCGGCGCTCCTCGAGGAAGCGCACAAGCTCGCCGCCGACCTCGTCGCCGGCCCCACTTTCGCGCACGGCATCACGAAGAAGATGCTGCATCAGGAATGGAGCATGAGCATCGACGAAGCGATCGAGTCCGAAGCGCAAGCACAGGCCATCTGCATGAGCACACGCGATTTCGAACGGGCGTACAAGGCATTCGCCGCGAAGTCGCGGCCCGTGTTCGAGGGAGACTGAGTTGAACGCCAACAGCGATGTGGATCTGCATGGCGCGCTGGCCTGGCCGTTCTTCGAGCCACGCCACCGCGAACTCGCGGCGGGTATCGAGGCATGGTGCCGCGCGAATCTTTCGCACGACGGCGGGCATAAGGATGTCGATGCGACCTGCCGTCGTCTGGTGCGCGAACTCGGCGCGGCGGGCTGGCTGAAATACGGCGTGGGCGGTGTCGCTTACGGCGGTCATGGCGACACGATCGACACGCGTGCCGTTTGCCTGCTGCGCGAAACGCTCGCCAAACATTCCGGCCTCGCGGACTTCGCGCTCGCCATGCAAGGGCTCGGCTCCGGCGCGATTTCGCTCGGCGGCACGCACGAGCAGAAGGCGCACTACCTGCCGCGCGTCGCCAACGGTACGGCCATTGCCGCATTTGCGTTGTCGGAGCCGGAAGCGGGATCGGACGTCGCCGCCATGACGCTCGCCGCTCGCGAAGACGGCGACGCCTACGTGCTCGACGGCGACAAGACGTGGATCTCCAACGGCGGCATCGCCGACTTTTACGTCGTGTTCGCCAGAACCGGCGAGGCACCGGGCGCGCGCGGCATCACGGCATTCATCGTCGACGCGGATACGCCGGGGCTTGAAATTGCCGAACGCATCGACGTGATCGCGCCGCATCCGCTCGCACGCCTGCATTTTGCGGGCGCGCGCGTGCCGCGCAGCCAGATGCTCGGCGCACCCGGCGAGGGCTTCAAGCTCGCGATGCGCACGCTGGATATTTTCCGCACGTCGGTGGCGGCCGCGTCGCTCGGATTCGCGCGTCACGCGATGGCGGAAGGTCTCACGCGCGCCGCGTCGCGCAAGATGTTCGGCCAGACGCTCGGCGATTTTCAACTGACGCAGGCGAAGCTCGCGCAGATGGCGTTGACCATCGACAGCAGCGCGCTACTGGTTTATCGCGCCGCCTGGCTGCGCGACCAGGGCGAAAGCGTCACGCGTGAAGCCGCGATGGCGAAGTGGCATGCCAGCGAAGGCGCGCAACAGGTGATCGACGCCGCCGTGCAGCTTTTTGGCGGCATGGGCGTGCAAAGCGGCACGGCCGTCGAAATGCTGTATCGCGAGATTCGCGCGCTGCGCATTTACGAAGGCGCGACCGAAGTGCAGCAATTGATCGTGGGGCGCGATTTGCTGAAAGCGCACGCGGCCGCGACCGGGGGCAGCGCGAAATGAGTACGCCTTCGTTCGACAGGCAGGTACGCATTCGCTTCTCGCACTGCGACCCCGCGGGCATCGTGTTCTTTCCGCAATATCTGGTGATGACCAACGCGTTGGTCGAAGACTGGTTCAACGAAGGCCTGCATATCGACTACGCGCAGATGATCGCGCAGCGCCGCGTCGGCCTGCCGATCGTCAAGCTCGACTGCGAGTTTTCGCGGCCGAGCCAGATGGGCGAGACGATCACGTTGACGCTCGGTGTCGTCGCGATTGGACGGCGCTTGATCAGCATCGAGATCGTCGGTCATTGCCGCGGCGAAACCCGCTTTCGCGCCAAACAGGTGCTCGTCACCACGTCGATCGAAAGCGGACAGTCGATTGAAATTCCTGCGGACATCGCGAGCGCGCTCGCGACGTTCGCCCCACAAGCCGAACCCATCGAGACGCATCGCTCATGAAAAAAGCTCTTCTCCCCAACGGTTGGATCAAGCCGCGCGGCTATGCGAACGGCGTCGCGGCCACCGGCACGCAGGTGTTCATTGCCGGCCAGATCGGCTGGGATGAACAGGCGCGCTTCCAGACCACCGACTTCGCCGCCCAAGCCATTCAGGCGCTGAAAAACGTCGTGGCCGTGCTGCGCGAAGCGGGCGGCGAACCGCGCGATCTGGTGCGTCTCACCTGGTATGTCACCGACAAGCGCGAATACCTGGCCTCGCTCAGAGATATCGGCCGCGGGTTTCGCGAGCTGATCGGCGACTATGACATCGCGATGAGCGCGGTGCAGGTCGTTGCGTTGATCGAGGACGAAGCGAAGGTGGAAATCGAAGCGACCGCGGTGATTCCGCAGCAGTGATTCCACGATAAATACAGCAAGCCAACCGCAATGCAGCCGGCTCGACGCCGGGGGAGAGGATGATGGAACCGTCAGCACACGTCGACACCTTCGCGCGCGACAATCTTCCGCCGCAGGATCAATGGCCTGTCCTGCTTCTCGACAACCCGGACGTCGCGTACCCGTCGCGCTTTAACTGCGCGACGGAGTTGCTGGACCGAACCATCGAAGCGGGTCATCGGGACCATCCGGCGATCTGGTCCGATGTGGACGGCGAACCACGCGCCACCACCTACGGCGAACTGCTTGCGTTAGTTAATCGCAGCGCGCACGTGCTGGTCGACGAAATGGGCTTGCAGCCTGGCAACCGGGTGCTGCTGCGTGGACCGAACAGCCTGAACATGGCGGTGATGGCGCTGGCGGCGCTGAAAGCCGGACTCGTTCTCGTGCCGACCATGCCGCTTTTGCGTGCCAAGGAGCTGAAGCAGATCATCGAGAAAGCGCAGGTGAGCGCGGCATTATGCGACGCCCGTCTGATCGCGGAACTGGCGCGCTGCAACGATCCTCAGAACGAGTTCTACTGCGCCGGTCTGAAGCAAACGCGCCTGTTTCACGACGACGACGCCGAGTCGATCGACACGCTCGCGATCAACAAACCGGACCGCTTCGCCGCGTGCGACACGGCCGCCGACGACGTCTGCCTGATCGCCTTCACCAGCGGCACGACCGGCGCGCCGAAAGGCTGCATGCACTTTCATCGCGACGTACTGGCCATGTGCGATCTGTTTCCGCGCCATGTGTTGAAACCGTCGTCCAGTGACGTTTTTTGCGGCACGCCACCGCTCGCGTTCACGTTCGGCCTGGGCGGCCTGTTGTGTTTTCCGCTGCGCGTGGGCGCATCCACGGTGCTGATCGAGAAGCTCACGCCCGAGACCTTGCTGGACACCGTCGAACGCTTTCACGCGACCATCATGTTCACCGCGCCGACTTTCTATCGGCAAATGGCGCCGCTCGTCGCGCGCCACGACGTGTCGAGCCTGCAAAAGACGGTGTCGGCGGGCGAAGCGTTGCCCGACTCCACACGTCGCCTATGGCACGACGCGACCGGCATCGAGATGATCGACGGCATCGGCGGCACCGAGCTGATTCATATCTTCATCTCGGCGGCCGATGACGCGATTCGCCCGCACGCCATCGGGCGCGCGGTGCCGGGTTACGTCGTGCAAGCCGTGGACGACGCCATGCAGCCGGTTCCGCCTGGCACGATCGGCAAGCTCGCGGTGCGCGGTCCGACCGGCTGCCGCTACCTCGCCGACGAACGGCAAGTGAAGTTCGTGCGCGACGGCTGGAACCTGCCGGGCGATTCCGTCTATCTGGACGAGGACGGCTACGTGTTCTATCAGGCGCGCGCCGACGACATGATCGTCTCCGCGGGCTACAACATCTCCGGCCCCGAAGTGGAAAGCGTGCTGCTGCAACACGAGGCGGTCGCCGAATGCGGCGTGGTCGGCGCGCCGCACGAAACACGCGGGCAGATCGTCAAGGCCTTCGTCGTGCTCAATCCAGGTCATGAACCCAACGACCAACTGGTCTCGCAACTGCAGGACTTCGTGAAAAACAGCGTGGCGCCGTATAAATATCCGCGTGAAATCGTGTTCGTCGACTCGCTGCCGCGCACGGAAACCGGCAAGCTCAAGCGCTTCGAGTTGCGTTCGTTGAAGTAGAGGGGCGGCTAGAGCCACGCCTCGGCGCAACATCTCTATGATGTGGCACTTCACAGGCCAACTTCCCTCGCCCATGCTGACCGTCCATCACCTGAACAACTCGCGCTCGCAACGCGTGTTGTGGCTGCTCGAAGAACTCGGCGCGCCCTACGAGATCAAGCGCTACCAGCGCGACCCGAAAACGATGCTGGCGCCGCCCGAATTGCGCGCGGTGCATCCGCTCGGCAAGTCGCCCGTGATGACCGACGACGGGCAGACCCTTGCCGAGTCGGGCGCGATCATCGAGTATCTGATCGACAAATACGGCCAAGGGCGTTTCGCGCCTGCAATGGGCACGCCGGAGCGGCCGCGTTACACCTACTGGCTGCACTACGCGGAGGGCTCGGCCATGCCGCCGTTGCTGCTGAAGCTGATTGCGCTGCGTATCGCCGGTGCGCCGATGCCGTTCTTCGCCAAACCGATCGCACGCAAGATTGCCGCCACGCTGCAATCGAGCTTTGTCGATCCGCAGTTGAAGCTGCACCTCGGCTATATCGACAAGGAACTGAGCGCGACCGGCTGGTTTGTCGGCAACGATTTCACAGCGGCCGACGTGCAGATGAGCTTTCCGCTCGAAGCCGCCACCGCGCGCGGCGGCATGCAAAACCAGCTTCCCGCGATCGCCGACTTTCTGAAGCGCATTCATGCGCGGCCGGCTTATCAACGTGCGCTGGAACGCGGCGGCAAGTACGAAGTCGTCGGCGGAGATTGAGGCGGCGTGCTCGCCCAGGAACTCGTAGTTGTACCCCAAAAGTCACGGGTGCTAGACTCAAAAATTCATTGCCATCAACGGGTTGCAAACCGCTTTGCCAACCGCTTCGCCAACCAGGCCGGCAAGATCGCGCCGAACGGTGGCACGGAGCGGAGCGGCAACCGATCGATTGATGCAAAGGAGCGCACTGCATGACCCATTCCATCCACGGCAACAAACGCTGGCTGGCGCTGATCGTTCTCTGCCTCGGCGTGCTGATGATCGTGCTCGACACCACGATCGTGAACGTCGCGTTGCCGTCGATCGCGGCGGATCTCCGCTTTACCGAAACCTCGCTGGTGTGGGTGGTCAACGCGTACATGCTCACGTTCGGCGGCTGTCTGCTGCTGGGCGGACGGCTCGGCGATCTGTACGGCCACCGCAAGCTGTTCCTCGGCGGCATCACGCTGTTCACGGTGGCGTCGCTCGCCTGCGGCATCGCGAACTCGCAAATCCTGCTGGTATGCGCGCGCGCCGTGCAGGGCTTGGGCGGCGCGATCGTCTCCGCTGTTTCGCTGTCGCTCATCATGAATCTGTTCACCGAACCCGGCGAGCGCGCCAAGGCAATGGGCGTGTACGGCTTCGTGTGCGCGGGCGGCGGCAGCATCGGCGTATTGCTCGGCGGCCTGCTCACCAACCTGCTGAGCTGGCACTGGATCTTTCTCGTCAATCTGCCGATCGGCATCGCCGTCTATGCGCTTTGCGTCGCCCTACTGCCGTCCGCGCGCGGCCATGCTCACGGCGAGCGGCTCGACGTGGCCGGCGCCGTGACGGTCACCGCCTCGCTGATGCTGGCCGTCTATGCGGTCGTGAACGGGAACGAGGCCGGTTGGACCTCGGCGCAAACGCTCGGCTTGCTATTCGCCGCACTCGCGCTGCTCGGCGCGTTTCTCGTTATCGAGGCGCGCGTCCAGCATCCGTTGATGCCGCTCGGGCTGTTCCGCCTGCGCAACGTGGCGACCGCGAATGTGGTGGGCGTGCTGTGGGCCGCGGCCATGTTCGCGTGGTTCTTCATCTCCGCGCTGTATCTGCAACGCGTGCTCGGCTACCGGCCGTTGCAGGTCGGGCTCGCGTTCCTGCCCGCCAATCTGATCATGGCGTTCTTTTCGCTGGGGCTGTCGGCGCGCGTGGTGATGCGTTTCGGTTTGCGTGTTCCGCTTGCCGTCGGTCTGCCGGTCGCCGCGCTGGGGCTCGCGCTGTTCGCGCGCGCGCCGGTCAATGGCAGCTTCGTGGTCGACGTCTTGCCGGGCATGATCCTGCTCGGCTTCGGCGCGGGCATCGCCTTCAATCCGATGTTGCTGGCCGCGATGAGCGACGTCGATCCGGGCGATTCGGGCCTTGCGTCCGGCATCGTCAATACGTCGTTCATGATGGGCGGGGCGCTCGGTCTCGCGGTGCTCGCGAGTCTCGCCGCCGCGCGCAGCGATGCGATGCTGGCTTCCGGCAGTGCCATCGCGGCGCTCAATAGCGGCTATCACATGGCGTTTCTGTTCGGTGCGATTTTCGCGGCGGCGGCGGGCGTGCTCGGTGGCTTGCTGTTGCGTCCGGGGCAACAGGGCGGGGCCGATGCGCACGCGCATGATGCAGCGGCGTCGGAACAGCGTCGCGCCACCGGCAACGAGGCGGCGACGGAAAACTACTGACCCGCATGCGGCGGTTCGCAGTGTTGCGCGACCAAGGCTCATGCCCGCCGCCGCGGCTCAAGATCGAGGTCCGCAGCAAAACCGCAAGCGCGATCAACTGGGCCGGTTCGCGGCTGGCTATGCTGGCTTCGTGCTGACTTGAGACCCGATATGAACCCCGTTGGAAAAGCGCTCTGGTTTATCGAAAGCCACTTTGCCAGCGAGTTGACGCTCGAAGATATCGCCAACTGCGGATGCGTGTCGCGCTTTCATCTGGCGCGTGCTTTTGAAGCGGCTACGGGGCATTCGGTCATGCGCTACGTTCGCGCGCGCCGTTTGAGCGAAGCGGCGCGCCGCCTCGCCAGCGGCGCACCCGACATCCTGGCGGTTGCCCTCGACGCCGGTTACGGTTCTCACGAAGCATTCACGCGTGCGTTTCGCGAGCAATTCGGCATCACACCCGAAGCGCTGCGCGCGCGTGGTCATCTCGACACTATCGTCATCGTGGAGCCGATCAAAATGGACGAAACCCTTCTCACCCATCTGGAACCGCCGCGCTTTGAAGACGGCAAAGCGTTTCTCGTCGCGGGCCTCAGCGAACGGTATTCGAGCGAAACCTCCGCCGCGATTCCGTCGCAGTGGCAGCGCTTTAACGACTGGTTCGGCAAAGTGCCGGGACAGGTTGGCAACGTGGCGTATGGCGTCTGCTACAACGCCGACGACGCCGGCAACATCGACTATTTGTGCGGTGTCGAAGTGGGCGACTTCTCGGCGCTGCCTGCGGAGATGAGCCGCTTGCGCATTGCCGCGCAGCGCTATGCGGTGTTCAGCCACCGCGAGCATATCTCGACGGTGCGGCGCACCTGGAACACGATCTGGAATCAGTGGCTGCCGGCATCGGGACATATTCCCGCCGATGCGCCGAACTTCGAGCGCTATGACGAGAAGTTCGATCCGGTCAGCGGAATGGGTGGGCTCGAGATCTGGTTGCCGTTGAAGGCTTGATTCGAGGGTGGCCGGCTTGCCTTTGGCCGTCGCCGGAACGATCCACCGGAACCATGGCGAGACTGCCGCCTTCACGGCCAGTCCCGCCGAGCGCGGCGAGTGGTTAGGAACGAGCGAACGCTGGCGCGCGTGCTCACCCGTCAAACGGGCATGAGCTTCGGCCGCTGGCGACAGCAGCTACCGCTCATGCTGGACGTGAGATGGCTGGGCGCGGGGGCATCGGTGCAGCAGGTCGCCGACGATCTCGGCTATGAAAGCGCAAGCAGTTGCGTCTCGACGTTCCGCAAAAACCTCGGCTCCCCGCCCGCGCGCTATGTGTCGGAGCGCGCGTTATCGAGCGCAATTTCGATGTGATGCGAGCAAAGCGCGGCGCCGGATGCCAGGTTGCGGCAGTCCGGGCCGACAGCGATTGCGGAGGCTACGTCAACACTTCGACGTAACGCGCTTCGTTGAGATCGGAGATGAGCGTCGGGCCTGTCGGTTGCCAGCCCAAACGCGCTTGTGTCTGCGCACTCGACGCCGGCATATCGAGTGCCGCGAACATCGCCATCCATCCGAAGTGCGCCTGCACTTGCTCGCGCGCGATCGACACGACCGGCATCTTGAGGCCGCGCCCTAACGCCTCGGCAATCTCGCGGGCGCTCACGCCTTCTTCGCCGACCGCGTGATAGCGCGCACCGCGTTCTCCCTTCTCGATCGCGAGCCGGTACAGCCGCACGACGTCCGACAGATGTCCCGCGGGCCAGCGGTTACGGCCCTCCTCCACGTAGGCGCACACGCCTTTCTCGCGCACGATCTGGATGAGCGGCGTGATGAGGCCCTGGCGGAACGGGTTATGCACTTGCGGCAGGCGCATCACCGAGACGTTGACGCCTGCCTCCAGCAGCGCATTGCTGGCCAGCTCGCTGGCGAGGCGCGGATTCGGGTGCGCGGCGTTGAACACGTCCTCGGTCGCGGGTTGACCGTCGTCGCGACTGCCAGCGCCCGTGCCCGAGGTAACGAGCAGCGGACGATCGGAGCCGGCCAGCGCCGAGCCGAGAGCCTCGATCGCGCGCTTGTCCTTCGCGCAGTTGTCCACGAAGCGCGAGAAGTCGTGGTCGAACGCGAGGTGGATGACGGCGTCCGCCTTCGCGGCGCCGCTGCGCAGGCTGTCGGTGTCTTCAAGCGTGCCGCGATGGACTTCGGCGCCCGCCGCGTTCAGCGCTTGCGCGCCCGCATCGGATCGTGTCATGCCGATCACCTGATGACCGGCTTCGATGAGTTCGGGAACCAGAGCCGAGCCGATGAAGCCCGTTGCGCCGGTCAGAAAAATACGCATCGTGAAGTCTCCTTGGGTTAATCACCCAGGCACTATGCGATCATCCGCTATCCTGTTGAAGTAGTGACGTTATCCCGGTAAAACGACTAACAGGCTCAGCATGTCAGTGAACACCGCCCAAACGCTCGGGGACTTTCTGCGCAGCCGTCGCACGCGGCTCGATCCGGCCAGCTTCGGCTTCTCGGGCCGCAGGCGCACGCCGGGACTGCGCCGCGAAGAAGTGGCTCAGCGCGCCAACATCAGTTCCACCTGGTACACCTGGCTCGAACAGGGCCGCGGCGGCGCGCCTTCCGCAGTGGTGCTGGAGCGCATCTGCGCAGCGCTGATGCTGACGGATGCCGAGCGCGAACACCTCTTCATGCTGGGCCTCGGGCGGCCGCCGGAAGTGCGCTACCGGTCCGTCGATGGCGTGAACCCGCGGTTGCAGCGCGTGCTCGATTCGCTCGACGCCAGCCCGTCGATCGTCAAGACCGCGACCTGGGACGTGGTGGCGTGGAATCAAGCCGCGGCCGTCGTGCTCACCGACTACAGCACCCTGCCGGCCGGCCAGCGCAACATCTTGCGCTTTCTGTTCGGCGACCCGGCCGTTCGCGCGAAACAGCACGACTGGGAGAGCGTCGCGCGCTTCGTCGTGGGGACGTTCCGCGCGGACGTGGCGCGCGCGGGGCTCGCTTCCGAAGTGGGCGATCTCGTGGACGATCTGCGCCGCGCCAACCCCGACTTCGACCGCATGTGGCGCGAAAACCAGGTGCTGAGCCATGGGGACGGCGAGAACGTGAAGCGCCTGCTGCATCCCACGCTGGGGTCCATCGAGATGGAGTATTCGCTGTTCGCTGTCGATGGTCGGCCGGACCTCAGCATGCTCGTGTACACGCCGCTGGACGCGCTCACCGCGGAGCGCATCCGCGCCGCCGCTGCGCAACGTCGAGTGATGGCAGCGCAGAAAGCCTCGACTCTCAACGCGCCGCGGCTTCACGACGGCTTGCGCTAGGTGAACGCGAGCACGAAATCGAACCGGGCCGACTTTCGCTCGCCGTCGTCGTCGATCGTCATCAGCAGCCGGCCATCGAACAGGGAATCGCGAGCATTGCGCCGCTCGCCGGGAAAGTACAGTTGGGTGGTGAGCATCGGCCCGTTGGGCGGCTGCACCGTCACATGGAAGTGTCGTGTGCGTCCCGGATAGAGCCCCGGCACGATGGTCTCGAGGCGGTAGCGTCCCTCGTTGTCGGCGAATTGATGGCCGCGCAGCCGGAACCCCTCGACGTCGTACTCCCCGGCGTCATTCGCGTGCCAGAAATCGAGCAACGCCCCGGACACCGCCCTGCATCGTGTCGACCACACCCGTCCGGTCAAGACGATCTTTGTTCCAGTGATGCCCGGTTCGAGCAGCGATACGCGTTGCGGCGAGTGCGGCAGGAAGAACGGACCTGCCGTCTGCCGCCGGGTCGGTTCGTGTCCATCGGTGCAGGCGGGTGTCGCTGACACTTCCTCGGCCCGGCCACGGTTTGCCTTTCCGAGGGCCAACAGCAGCAACGTGGACGGCACCGTAGCCGACCTGCGAAGAAAATCGCGCCGTCCGTGGCTCACGCTTCGTGCCCGCATCGTGATCGCTCCTTGCTTCCCGCTCGATCGGCATGCTGCGCTGCGCACGCTGCCGAACCGACGAACTTCCGCGTTGGCTGCGTTGCATCCAACGAAGCACAGCATCCTGTGCCAACCATGGTAGGCCGAAACTTCAGGTCGGCGTGCAAATACATTCTTGCCAACAGAATCCGCGATAGACGGGCACAAACACGTCAGGCGCATTCAACCGATTGATGCAATGCACTAGCGTCTGCGCGAGGCCGTGATAATCGCCTCCCGGTACAGCCACCTATCAATATTGATAGCTACATTTTTATCCCTGTAACGAGTGGAATGGAAATGGCCGTGAGTGTGCGGCTTGGCTCCAAGATCGTTCAATCCAACACCGGTAACCAGCCTTTATGGTGGGCAAATGCACGGGGATTTCCATCGCCAACGGGATCGGTGCGCTCAGCACTATCGGCTTCAAACGACAGTCAGCAATGTCACCCGCTACGACTTCACCTGGCGGGCGCAAACCAGTCAGACCATCGCGCAGCTGCTACGAGTACGTGGCGGCCCCGTGTCCCTCCCCCATGTGACGGTCAACACGTCGACGAAGAAATCTTCGTGACCGCCCGATCAGGAAAAACGAACATGTCCGAGCACGATTCCAGAAACGCAGGTCTTCCCGTCCGCCCCCTCACCGAAGCAGAGCAACGCCTGGTGCGCCATATCGACGAGCATTGGGATCGCGCCCGCGCATTGACGGAATTGCGCGACGGATTGCAGACCGCCGTCGAGATCGAACTGGCAACGGTGCCGCTCTATCTCTTCGCTTATTACTCCATCAACCGTACCCCTCAAGGATTCCCGGCAACCGATCTGTCCCGCTTCGCCGATCAGGCGGGGGGCATCATGATGAGCGTGGCTGTCGAGGAAATGCTTCACTTGTCCTTGTCGTCCAACATGCTGTTTTCGCTCGGCGTGCAGCCTCAGCTCTACTTGCGCTCGCCCTCGCCGTATCCGACCGACCTGCCTGGTCATGCGAGGCTCGGGCCGGACAGCAAGCCGATGGCCCTTCCGCTGGCCAAGTTGTCGTCCGAGCAGTTATGGCAGTTCCTCGAAATCGAATACCCGGCGGCGGCGGACGCCCCGCCTGAGCTGAATAATTGGCAGACGATCGGCCAGATATATTCGTTTCTGCGCTGCATCATCAGCTCGCGCCACATCACCGACGACGACTTCAAGGCGGGCCGCGCGCCAGCCCAGATCCAGCCGTCCAACTATTCGCCCAACAACATCGACTCGGTGTATCCGACTGCCGGCTTCAATTACGGCTGCCCGGTACCGGCTCCGGTCAACGGCTCGGCGGCCGCCACGGCCGCCTATGCGAGCCGCGGCGATAGCCATGCGAGCCGCAGCGCGCTGATGACGATTGCCTCGCGCGAAAACGCCATGCAGGCCATCCAGACGATCGACGCGGAAGGCGAGGGCTTCGGCCCTCACAAGTTCGACGATCTGTCACACCACGAACTCTCGCATTACTACAAATTCCTGACGCTGCAATCGCAACTGGCGGGCTACGATCCCAAGGACGAGAAGTTGCGGAACATGCCGCCCCCGCCGCCCGCGGCGGCACGTCAGTTCAGCCGGGAAGAACTGGCGAGAATCATGTTCGATTTTCCCGACAATCCGGTTGCCGCCGCCTACCCGCCCGGACGCCGCGAACTCGCCGACATCGTCAGCGGCCTGTACCAGTACATGCTGATCATGACCGAGAGCATCTTCCTCATCGAACCGAGTCAGCAAAAGCTGTATTTCAATCAGACGCTGCACCGATCGATGATCTGGATCCTCGACAAGATGATCCAGGCCATGCGGAAAGTCTCGTTGTACGGCACCGATGGCTACCCGAGTACCCTCCAATTGGCGCCCACTTTCGAAAACATCAATCTGGGCCCGCGTCACCAGGCCTTCGCGACCCTAGTCGCCATGTGCAACGGCATGAACGCCAAATACGGCAGCGAGTCCTGGTACAGCAGCGACGCGCAATATTTCGTCGAAATGATCCCTTCCTTGCCGGAGGTGAGCGGCCTATGGCAGACGCCGCCCGATCAACCGACATTGGGCAAGCCTGGCTGCGACGTCAGTCAATATCAGGGCATTCCGATGTTCACGGAACTGCCGCCCGCGCCCGGCGTACTACTGGCTGGCGAGGTGCGGCATGCGTGCATGGGACTGAACCAATGCAAGGGACAAGGTCGCAGCCGCGATAACGAATGCGCCGGCCAAGGCTATTGCTCTACCGCGCTGGAATTCAACTTCGCTGACCCGGCCTCGCCGCTGATATCCGATCACACCTGCCGCGTACAGAACGCTTGCGCCGGTCAAGGCGGTTGCGGCCTGTATGGCACGGGACACGAGCAGGAAGCGCCAGGTGCGAATGCCTGCGCCACGCAAGGCTGCTGCGCCACGCCGATCAACGCGGAGCGCTTCAGCACCGACGGCCGCAACCGCGGCAAAAGCGTTTGGCTGCGTGCGCGCGAAGTGTTCGCCGAGCAAACCTGGCCGGAACTGCGCAAAAAGAACCCGTCGCTGCCGGCCCAGCCGCCTGAGCCGCCGCATGCGGAATTGTTCAAGTACGGTCCGACCATCGAGTGGATCCAGGAATATAGCGGTCATGGCATGACGGCTTGCGGGGCGAGCGGCATGAGCGGCGCGGGTAGCTGCAGCTAAGGAATGCCCGGACATGACTGAACTTCGAGGGGACGCAGCCGGACATCGGCTGGGGTTTGGCGTCGGGCTGCGCAATCAGCATTTCGATCATATTTTGGCAACGCGGCCGCCGGTGGATTGGTTCGAAGCCATCTCGGAGAATTTCATGGATTCGGGAGGACGGCCGCGCGCCGTCCTGCGCCGGATCGCCGAACATTATCCGGTCGCGCTGCACGGCGTTTCGCTGTCGATCGGCAGCACCGACCCGCTCGATCGTGACTATCTGACCCG
>Ga0207713_1000122_pt1 | contig 122196 bp, 110 predicted proteins | sample KBSS64metaG_FD_184404 | JGI IMG/M metagenome (GOLD analysis project Ga0207713, IMG submission 184404) | Switchgrass rhizosphere microbial communities from Kellogg Biological Station, Michigan, USA - KBS S6-4 metaG (SPAdes) (version 2) | ecosystem: Host-associated > Plants > Roots > Rhizosphere... | reverse complement strand
CACAAACCTTCTGTACACTGATCAGGCTGAGACTGATCGATCCAAGGACGGTGTGGCCGGAACCTTGGAACTGTAAATTGGTGGAGCTAAACGGGATCGAACCGTTGACCTCTTGCATGCCATGCAAGCGCTCTCCCAGCTGAGCTATAGCCCCGGATTTTTCGTCTCGCGACGCAGCAGACCTTTCGAACTGCTTGGTGAAACTGGCGTCCCCTAGGGGACTCGAACCCCTGTTACCGCCGTGAAAGGGCGGTGTCCTAGGCCACTAGACGAAGGGGACAAAACCTTCTGTACATCTGATCAGCGCTTAGAACTGATCGATTCAAGGACGGTGTGGCCAGACCTTGAACCTGTAAATTGGTGGAGCTAAACGGGATCGAACCGTTGACCTCTTGCATGCCATGCAAGCGCTCTCCCAGCTGAGCTATAGCCCCTCATCGGTGAGGACGGGGCGAATCTTAATGGCGGTTTGGAAACGTGTCAAATTTATTTTCAACAATTTCCAAAATTTTTTGCCGGGATAACAATCACTTACCAGCGAAACCCCGGAAAACCGGGGTTTCGTCGTTTCAACCGTGTGCTCAGGCGATGGCGCCCAGCAGCTTTTCCCACTCTTTGTTTTCTTTCTTCGATACACCACCAAGCAAATCAAGGGCTTGGCGCAGGCGGAAACGGGTCAGGTCCGGGCCGAGGATTTCCATCGCATCAAGCACCGACACCGAACTGGCCTGCCCGGTGATCGCGGCAAACATCAGCGGCATGGCATCACGCAATTTCAATTCCAGGGACTCCACCACCGCCTGGATCGTGGCGGTGATCGCATCCTTCTCCCACTGGCGCAGGCTTTCGAGCTTCCACAGGATCAACTGCATCAGTTGGCGAACCTGGTCGCCCGAGAGTTTCTTGGATTCAAACAGCTTGGCATCCGGGTTCACGCCTCCGGCAAAGAAGAAGTTGGCCAACGGTGCGACCTGGCTGAACGTCTCCACCCTGCCCTGCACCAGCGGCGCGATCTTCATCATGTACTCGGGGTTCAACGCCCACTGCTGCACACGGCTGGCGAACTCTTCCACCGGCAGATCACGCAGCCACTGGCCGTTGAGCCACGACAGCTTCTCGATGTCGAAGATCGGCCCGCCCAGTGACACGCGGGACAGGTCGAAATTATCGACCATTTCCTGCAGCGAGAACTTCTCGCGCTCGTCCGGCATCGACCAGCCCATGCGGCCCAGGTAGTTGAGCATCGCTTCCGGCATGAAGCCCATGCGCTCGTAGAAGGTCACCGAGGTCGGGTTCTTGCGCTTGGACAGCTTGCTCTTGTCCGGGTTACGCAACAGCGGCATGTAGCACAGCTGCGGTTGTTCCCAGCCGAAGTACTCGTAGAGCAGTATCAGCTTCGGCGCCGACGGCAGCCATTCTTCGCCGCGCAATACGTGGGTGATGCCCATCAGGTGGTCATCGACCACGTTGGCCAGGAAGTACGTCGGCAGGCCGTCGGTCTTCATCAGCACCTGCATGTCCATGCGGTCCCACGGGATCTCGACGTCACCGCGCAGCATGTCCGGCACCACGCACACGCCTTCGCTCGGCACCTTCATGCGGATCACGTGAGGCTCGCCAGCGGCCAGGCGACGGGCCACTTCTTCTTTCGACAGCAGCAGCGCGCGGCCATCGTAGCGCGGGGTTTCGCCGCGGGCCTGTTGCTCGGCGCGCATCTGGTCCAGTTCTTCTGCGGTGCAGAAGCACGGGAACGCATGGCCCATGTCGACCAGTTGCTGGGTGTACTGCTTGTAGATATCGCTACGCTCGCTCTGGCGATACGGGCCATGCGGTCCGCCAACGTCCGGACCTTCCGCCCAGGTAATGCCCAGCCAGCGCAAGGCATCGAAAATCTGCTGTTCCGACTCACGGGTGGAGCGCAGTTGATCGGTGTCTTCGATCCGCAGGATGAATTCACCGCCGTGCTGCTTGGCAAAGCAGTAGTTGAACAAGGCGATGTAAGCAGTGCCGACGTGGGGATCCCCAGTAGGCGATGGCGCGATGCGCGTGCGGACGGTGGTCATGGCAGGTCTCGAATGGGCGATAAAACTGAAAATTGAAACAAGGGGCGAATGGTAACAGCCTGGGGGATTTCTGGAAAACCGAGGCGCGGCTATCGGGGGCAAGCCCCCTCCCACAGTCGATATGTGAACACCGTCAAATGTGGGAGGGGGCTTGCCCCCGATGAAACCACCACCAATCAAACGGCCAGCAAGCGCTCGCGCAACTTGCCAATCTCATCCCGCGTCTGCGCCGCCGCCTCGAACTCCAGGTCACGCGCCAGCTGGTACATCTTCTCTTCAAGTTGCCGAATCCGCTTGGTGATCTCACTCGGCGAGCGCAGTTCGTTCTCGTACTTGGCGCTCTCCTCGGCAGCCTTGGCCATGCCCTTGCGCTTCTTGCTGCGCGAGCCTGGCACGGTGGCGCCTTCCATCATGTCGGCGACGTCCTTGAACACGCCCTTGGGCGTGATGCCATTTTCCAGGTTGAACGCGATCTGCTTGTCGCGACGGCGCTGGGTCTCGCCAATCGCCCGCTCCATGGAACCGGTGATGCGGTCCGCGTACAGGATCGCCCGGCCATTGAGGTTACGCGCGGCACGGCCGATGGTCTGGATCAGCGAGCGCTCCGAACGCAGGAAGCCCTCCTTGTCCGCATCGAGGATCGCCACCAGCGACACTTCCGGCATGTCCAGGCCTTCGCGCAGCAGGTTGATCCCCACCAGCACATCGAAGGTGCCCAGGCGCAGGTCGCGGATGATTTCCACGCGTTCCACGGTGTCGATGTCCGAGTGCAGGTAGCGCACGCGCACGCCGTGGTCGGCCAGGTAGTCGGTCAAGTCTTCGGACATGCGCTTGGTCAGCGTGGTGACCAGCACCCGCTCATCCAGGGCCACGCGCTTGGTGATTTCCGACAGCAAGTCGTCGACCTGGGTCAACGCCGGGCGGATTTCGATTTCCGGGTCGACCAGGCCGGTCGGCCGCACCAATTGCTCGATCACACGGCCGGCATGCTCGGCCTCATAGTTGCCCGGCGTGGCGGACACAAAAATAGTCTGCGGGCTGATGGCTTCCCACTCATCAAAGCGCATCGGCCGGTTATCCAGCGCCGACGGCAGGCGGAAACCGTATTCCACCAAGGTTTCCTTACGCGACCGGTCGCCCTTATACATCGCGCCGACCTGCGGCACGCTGACGTGGGATTCGTCGATCACCAGCAATGCATCCGGCGGCAGGTAATCGTAGAGCGTCGGCGGCGGCGCCCCGGACTCGCGTCCCGACAGGTAGCGCGAGTAGTTTTCGATGCCGTTGCAGTAGCCCAGCTCCAGGATCATCTCCAGGTCGAAACGGGTGCGCTGTTCCAGGCGCTGGGCTTCCACCAGCTTGTTGTTGGAACGCAGGTACTCCAGGCGCTCGGCCAACTCGGTCTTGATGCCTTCGATAGCGCCCATCAGGGTTTCACGCGGGGTCACGTAGTGGCTTTTCGGATAGAACGTGAAGCGCGGCAGCTTGCGGATCACCTCGCCGGTCAACGGGTCGAAGGCCGACAGGCTCTCGACTTCATCATCGAACAGCTCGATGCGGATCGCTTCCAGGTCGGATTCGGCCGGGTAGATGTCGATCACATCGCCGCGCACCCGGAAGGTGGCGCGGGCAAAGTCCATGTCGTTGCGCGTGTATTGCAGGCTGGCCAGGCGACGCAACAGTTCGCGCTGGTCGAGTTTGTCGCCGCGATCGACGTGCAGCACCATCTTCAAATAGGTTTCCGGGCTGCCCAGGCCGTAGATGCACGACACCGTGGTGACGATGATCGCGTCCTTGCGCTCCAGCAGCGCCTTGGTCGCCGACAATCGCATCTGCTCGATGTGGTCGTTGATCGACGCATCCTTCTCGATAAAGGTATCGGAGGACGGCACGTAGGCTTCGGGCTGGTAGTAGTCGTAGTAGGAAACGAAGTACTCCACCGCGTTGTTCGGGAAGAACGCCTTGAACTCACCATAGAGCTGCGCGGCCAGGGTCTTGTTCGGCGCCAGCACCAGGGTAGGACGATTGATCTGCGCGATCACGTTGGCGATGCTGAAGGTCTTGCCCGAACCGGTCACCCCGAGCAGCGTCTGGTGGGCCAGGCCGGCCTCGATGCCTTCGACCATCTGGCGAATGGCTTCCGGCTGATCGCCGGCGGGTTCAAAACGGGTGACGAGTTGGAAATCCGACATAACGTACCTCGTGAAGTCACCCCAGACTCGAAACCGCCAGGGACGAAATAGCTCGGCAACCCGCGAATGATCATCGCAGGTTGCAGGAAAAAACCATGATAGCTGTAGAAGTGGTGCCGAATGTGACGGGTTTCAAGACCATCGTCCTACGTGCCGTGCCGGATCAATGTTGCAATAAGACTAACGGTCAGCAAATAAACCGAAAAACTTGGCCGAAAAGCCATTTCGGCTGTCGCCCTCGACGGTGATGGCCTCTATACTAGCTCCCCGTTTGTGCACCGCTCTAGTGCATTCGGCTGGAGCGCGACACGTCCCTCCTACCCCCCATAGAGCTGCCGCAAAAATGAGCCTGTTCTCCGCTGTCGAAATGGCACCACGCGACCCTATCCTGGGCCTCAACGAAGCATTCAACGCCGATACACGAACCACCAAGGTCAACCTTGGCGTGGGCGTTTACTGCAACGAGGAGGGGAAGATTCCACTCTTGCGTGCCGTTGCCGAAGCGGAAGCCATTCGCGTGGCGCAACACGCCGCCCGTGGCTACCTGCCGATCGATGGCATCGCAGCCTACGATAAGGCTGTGCAAACCCTGCTGTTCGGCGCTGAATCGCCACTGCTCAGCGCTGGTCGCATCACCACCGTACAAGCGGTCGGCGGCACTGGCGCGCTGAAGCTGGGGGCTGACTTCCTCAAGCAACTGCTGCCCAACGCCGTCGTCGCCATCAGCGACCCGAGCTGGGAAAACCACCGCGCGCTGTTCGAAACCGCCGGCTTCCCGGTGCAGAACTACCGCTACTACGACGCCGCCACCCATGACGTGAACCGCGCCGGCCTGCTCGAAGACCTCAACGCCCTGCCGCCGCAATCCATCGTGGTGCTGCACGCCTGCTGCCACAACCCGACCGGCGTCGACCTGAGCCCGGCCGACTGGCAGAACGTGCTGGACGTGGTCAAGGCCAAGAACCTGGTGCCGTTCCTCGACATGGCCTACCAGGGCTTTGGCGACGGCATCCACGAAGACGCCGCCGCTGTGCGCCTGTTCGCTGAATCGGGCCTGACCTTCTTTGTGTCCAGCTCGTTCTCCAAGTCGTTCTCCCTGTACGGCGAACGCGTGGGCGCACTGTCCGTCGTCGGCGAGTCCAAGGAAGAAAGCGCGCGCATCCTGTCCCAGGTCAAGCGTGTGATCCGCACCAACTACTCCAACCCGCCAACCCACGGTGCGGCCATCGTGGCAGCGGTGCTGAACAGCCCTGAGCTGCGCGCCCAGTGGGAAACCGAACTGGCTGAAATGCGCCTGCGCATCCGTGGCATGCGTGAGCAGATGGTCGCCACCCTGGCCAAGGCTGCTCCGGAGCACGACTTCAGCTTCGTCGGCCGCCAGCGCGGGATGTTCTCCTACTCCGGCCTGACCGTTGAGCAAGTTACCCGCCTGCGCAGCGAATTCGGCATCTACGCACTGGATACCGGGCGTATCTGTGTGGCGGCGTTGAACCAGTCGAACATTGATGCAGTCACAAAGGCAATCGTTCAGGTGCTGTAAACCTGTAGCCGTTGCACCAGAAGGGGAAGCCGATGGCTTCCCCTTTTTCGTCTCCAGCCCCTAGACTGAACCTCGACCGCCCCTTTGCTGTGAGTACCTTATGAGAAACGACGACCTGGACCTGCGTGCCGACCGCGACGAGCTGGACCACTTCCCCCCGCGTGCACCGCAAGCAAAGCGCCAGAAGAGCCTGGTACTGCAAGTGGCGCTCGGTGTATTCCTTGGCGGCCTGGCGCTGTGGCTGGTGCAGTTGGGCGCAACTGCAATCATGGCAAAACTGGCCATGGGCACCCTGCAATTCGGCGGCTGATACCAATCACAATCTAGGAAGCAACCAGATCGCGTTCCTCCAACAGCTTTACAAAGCTGTTGAGGCTCTGCGACACCGTCCCGCGCCGCCAGATCAGCCAGGTATTCAAAATCCGGAAGTTGTCCGTCAGCGGCCACACACTCACCGCCGCCGACCCCGGCATGCTCTCGAGCATGCTGCGCGGCATCAGCGCCAGCCCGGCGCCGGCACTGACGCAGGCGAGCATGCCGTGGTACGACTCAATCTCAAAGATCTTGCCCGGCACCGCGCCATCCTGTGAGAACCAGCGCTCAAAATGGTGCCGATACGAGCAGTTGGAGCGGAAGGTGTAGATGTTCTCGCCATTCACATCCTGCCCCCGGGTGATCGGCGCGTGATGCAGCGGCGCGATCACTACCATCTCTTCCTCGAATACCGCCACGCCTTCCAAGGTGGCATGCAGCACCGGCCCGTCGACAAACGCCGCCGCCAACCGCCCCGATAACACGCCTTCGATCATCGTGCCCGACGGCCCGGTGCTCAGGTCCAGCTCGACCTTGGTGTGTTTCTGGTTGTACGCCGCGAGCAACGCCGGGATACGCACCGCCGCCGTGCTCTCCAGCGAACCGAGGGCAAACGCACCCTGGGGCTCCTCCCCCGCCACTGTCGCACGGGCCTCCTGCACCAGGTCGAGGATGCGCCGCGCATAGCCGAGGAAATTCCAGCCCGCCGGCGATAGACGCAAGCGGCTTTTCTCGCGGATAAACAATTGCACGCCCAGGTCCTGCTCCAGTTGCTTGATGCGCGTGGTCAGGTTCGACGGCACGCGGTGAATCAACTGCGCGGCGGCGCTGATGCTGCCTTGCTCGGCAACGGCCTTGAAGATTTCCAGCTGCACCAGGTCCAAGTCATTCTCCAATCGTGAATATATTGATTAATATTATTCAGTTTCCAGAAAAGATATAGCCCCGTAGGCTGAACCCAACCTCATCATTCAGCAGGACGGTGCCATGAACGCGACTACCCACGCCCTCTCGATCAACCCGGCCAACGGCGAAACGGTCGGCAGCTACCCGTATGAAACCACGCAGCAACTGGATGCCGCCCTTGAGCGCGCCACCCTCGCCTTCCGCACCTGGCGCCGCCAGCCGGTCAGCCAGCGCGCCGAGTTGCTGCTGAGCCTGGCCAGCGCCCTGCGCGAACAAGCCGAAGACATGGCGCAGATGATCACCCTGGAAATGGGCAAACCCATCGCCCAGGCCCGTGCCGAAATCGAAAAATGCGCGCAGCTCAGCGAGTGGTATGCCGCCCACGGCCCGGCCATGCTCGCCCCGGAACCGACGCAGGTGGACAACGGCAGCGCCCAGATCGAATACCGCCCACTGGGTCCGATCTTCGCGGTGATGCCGTGGAACTTCCCGGTGTGGCAAGTGCTGCGCGGCGCCGTGCCGACCATGCTGGCCGGCAACACCTACGTGCTCAAACACGCACCCAACGTGATGGGCAGCGCTTACCTGATCCAGCAGGCGTTCCACACCGCCGGTTTTGCCAAAGGCCTGTTTGAAGTGGTCAACGTGACCAACGACGGCGTCTCCCAAGCCATCGCCGACCCACGCATCGCCGCCGTCACCCTCACCGGCAGCGTGCGCGCCGGTATCGCCATCGGCTCCCAGGCCGGTGCCGCGTTGAAAAAATGCGTGCTGGAACTGGGCGGCTCCGACCCGTTCATCGTGCTCAACGACGCCGACCTCGACGCCGCCGTACAAGCCGCGCTGATCGGCCGTTTCCAGAACAGTGGCCAGGTCTGCGCCGCCGCCAAGCGCCTGATCATCGAGGAAGGCGTGGTGCAAGCCTTCACCGCCAAATTCCTCGAAGCCAGCCGCGCCCTGGTGATGGGCGACCCGACTTCAGCCACCACCTACATCGGCCCGATGGCCCGCTTCGACCTGCGCGACGAGCTGCATGGCCAGGTCCAGGCCACCCTGGAAGAAGGTGCGACCCTGCTGCTGGGCGGCCATAAAGTACCCGGCACCGGCAATTACTACGCGCCGACCGTACTGGCCAACGTCACCGACCAGATGACCTCGTTCAAACAGGAACTGTTCGGCCCCGTGGCCTCGATCATCACCGCCCGCGACGCCGACCACGCCGTGGCCCTGGCGAATGACAGCGAGTTCGGCCTCACCGCGAGCATCTTCACCCGCGACCCGGCGAAGGCGCGGGACATCGCCAATCAGCTGGAAACCGGCGGCATCTTCGTCAATGCCTCCAGTGTCTCCGACCCTCGGGTGGCGTTTGGCGGGATCAAGAAAAGCGGGTTCGGCCGCGAGTTGTCGCACTTCGGTGTCCGCGAGTTCTGCAACGCGCAGACCGTGTGGCTGGATCGCACATAAATCAGAGCAGCGCCTGACCTGTGGCTCACCACAGGCATGCGGTGGCCTGAAATTGTTTATGCACGAATATGCCGCCGCACACACTGCACCAACCCCTCCAGCGCCTGCGACTTCACTGGCGCGAGCACACAGACCGTGTGTTCGCGCTGGTCCTCCTTCACCGTCAGGGTGTAATGCACCTGGCCCGGGTTACCGGGCGCGGGTTCACTGCTTTGCGGCAGTTGAAAGAAGTCGCACGCCTCGACCAACTGCCGCAACTCCTGCTGGTCCTGCTCGGGCAGGCTGTCCAGCTCAACCGTACGCGGCTTGGCCAGGCCCGGAAAAAAAGCAGGCCCGCCGTTTTCCTTCAGCGAAATTTGCATGGTTGCTCCTCACGTCAGACTGAAATACCGACCGCCTTCCAGCCCTCCTTGACCGCCTTCTGCTCATCCTTGTTCGCGCCGTAGAGGCGACCGGCAACATCGTAGGTAATGCGTGCAAAGCGCAAAAACCCTGAGTTCGGCCGCAACCGCGCATCACGCAACGCGTCGTACCAGATGCGCCCGGCACGTTCCCAGGCAAACCCGCCGATTTTCGTCGCCACCTGGTAAAACGCATGGTTGGGAATACCGGAATTGATATGCACCCCGCCATTGTCCTCGTAGGTCTGCACAAAATCATCCATGTGTCCGGGCTGAGGGTCCTTGCCCAGCAGCTTGTCGTCAAACGCGGTGCCGGGGGCTTTCATCGAGCGCAGCGCGGTGCCTTTGATCTTCTTGGTAAACAGCCCTTTGCCGATCAGCCAATCGGCGTCCTCGGCCTTTTGTTTCAACGAATATTGCTTGATCAACGAACCGAACACGTCCGACAACGACTCGTTCAACGCGCCGGACTGATTGAAATACATCAGCTTGGCCTCATCCTCGGTCACACCGTGGGCCAGCTCATGGCCAATCACGTCGAGGGCGACCGTGAAGCGGTTGAACAGCTCGCCGTCCCCATCCCCGAACACCATCTGGGTCGAGTTCCAGAACGCATTGTTGTAGTTCTGGCCAAAGTGCACGGTAGCGTCCAGGGCCATGCCGGCATCGTCGATGGAGTTGCGGTCGAAGACCTGATCGAAAAAGTCGAAGGTGGCACCCAGCCCATCATAGGCCTCGTCCACCGCCGCGTCGCCACTGACGGGCTGGCCTTCGCCACGGATGAGTTTGCCCGGCAGGCTATCGCTGCCCTCGGCGCTGTAGATCGAGCGTCGCTTGTCGGCGCCCATGGCCAGCGCCAGGTGCGCCGGGCCCTTGGCGGGCACCGCGACCATGCGCAGCGAGCGGAAGGTGCTGTCCTTGGCGCGGGTACGCAGCGCGACATCCCGTTGCGCTTTGTCACCGTTACGCGCGATCTGGTCGAGCATATAGGGCGGGATCAGGCAGAAAATCGGGTGACGGTAATGGCGATCACACATGGGCTGGCTCCTTGTTGGCGTGTGCTGAACGTCCGGGTGACCGTTTGAGGATAGCCCCCAGGGGTTAGTGCGTATGATCAATTGTCATTAATCTATGTTGCAGTCGTGTTTATCCAAGGAGGACTGACCGATGCCCGCACGTAAAACCAAAATCGACCTCGCCTACCGTCCCCGGCTCGCCGACCTGCGCCCGTTGATCGCGCCGAGCCCCACGCTGCTGGAGGCCAGGGCAGCGACACCCCGCGTCACACCGGCCAAAGACTTGAAGGACCGAAGTGGCTACGCAGAAGACTTTCTCGGCAGCTTCGGGGTGCCCTGGCCCACACTGGAAGAAGCATTGGCGAGCGATGCCCAGAAGCGCCTGGACTACACGCACTTCTCCATAACGATGTCACGCGCCAAGCGCCTCGCGCTGTATGTGGGCGTCAACATCGACGGCGGCCAGCATGTGGACATCATCCGCAGCAACGACACCTGGGCCTACGATGGCCGCCTGCCGGTCGACGCCCAAGTCGGCGAAGCGCTCTACGCCGGCAATGGCCTGGACCGCGGCCACCTGGTGCGCCGCCAGGACCCCAATTGGGGCGACGTGGCGCAAACCGCCAACCTCGACACCTTCCACTTCACCAACTGCTCGCCGCAGATGAGCGGGTTCAACCAGAAGACCTGGCTGGAACTCGAAGACTACATCCTCGACAACACCCAACGCTGGAAAGCCCGGGCCACGGTGTTCAGCGGCCCGGTGTTCGCCGACGACGACCGCATTTACCGGGGCGTGCAGATCCCCAAGGCGTTCTGGAAGGTGGTCGCCTACCTGAGCGATGACGGCAAGCCTTCGGCCAGCGCCTACATGATCGATCAGAGCCGCGAACTGGGCCAATTGGACCTGGTGTTCGGCCAACTGCGCACCTACCAGCGCAGCGTGATCCAGATCGAGCGCCTGACCGGCATCCGCTTCGGCAACCTGGCCGACTACGACGGCTTCAGCAACGAAGAACGCGCCACCGGCACGCGCATCGAAGCGCTGATCCAGGGGCCCGAGGACATTCGCCTCTGACCGGGCACGCCGTGGGCTATGTCGCCCCGCCTTAATCAACTACCATACCGCGCCGGTTCCCAAACGGGACTAATAGGGAATCCGAGGCGCGGTACACCCGCGCCAACCGGAACTGCCCCCGCAACTGTAGATGCCGAGCCTGCTCCTCGATGCCACTGGACCTCGTCCGGGAAGGCTGGAGCCTGGCGACGACGCATCAGTCAGGAGACCTGCCGGCCCAAGCTCAATCACTAACCGGCGGGGTGTCCGGGAAGGACATTCTTGCCTGTCGCTCCCCCGGAGCCCGAGAGTGAATTTCCGAATGGCACGTACGCTTCACTCGGAGATCGCCCCATGCTGCCACGCGTTACCGCCCTGCTCACAGGCGCTGGCTTCTGTGCCCTGGCCCAAGCCGCGCCCACTCACTACCCGCTGACGGTGGAAAACTGCGGCAGCCAGATCACCTTTGCGCAAGCTCCCACCCGCAGCGTGACCATCGGCCAGGCCGCCACCGAGATGCTGTATGCCCTGGGCGTGGCCGATAAAGTGGTCGGCACCTCGCTGTGGTTCAACAGTGTGTTGCCGCAGTACAAGGCACAGAACGATAAAATCGAGCGCCTGGCCAACAACGAACCGAGCTTCGAAGCCGTGATCGCCAAGCGCCCGCAACTGGTGGCCGCCGAGCTGGAATGGGTGGTCGGCGCGCAAGGTGTGGTCGGCACCCGCGAGCAGTTCCATGAATTGAAGATCCCCACCTACCTGCTGCCCTCCGACTGTGAAGGCAAGGACAACCTGGTGGGCGCCGACGGCACACGGCTGGAGCCGTTTCGCATCGAGACCATCTATAAAAGCATCCGCCAACTGGCGCAGATTTTCGACGTGCAGGAGCGCGGCCAGCAGCTGAACGACGAACTCAAGGCGCGCCTGGCCAAATCCGTCGCCACCGTGCAGGGCAAAGGCCTCAAGCAGGCCAGCGCGCTGGTGTGGTTCTCCAGTGCCGAGATGGCCAGCGCCCCATACGTGGCCGGCCACAAGGGCATTCCCGAATTCATGCTGCAAACCCTGGGCCTTTCCAACGTGGTGCAGTCCGATGAAGAGTGGCCCGCCGTGGGTTGGGAAACCATCGCCAAGGCCAACCCGACCTTCCTCGTCATCGCGCGCATGGACCGCCGCCGCTACCCGGCCGACGACCATGAAAAGAAACTCGCCTTCCTGCGCAGCGACCCGGTAACGCGCAACATGGACGCGGTGAAAAACAACCGCATCATCATCCTCGACGCCCTGGCGTTGCAGGCCAGCATCCGCATGTTCGACGGCCTTGAACAACTGGCCACGGCCATCGACGGCTACGACCTGCCAAAATGATGCGCACTCTGCTCGCCCTGGCCCTGCTCCTGCTTGCCGTCCTCGCCGGCGTGGCCATTGGTGAAACCGCCATCTCGCCACAGGTGGTGCTCCAGGTACTCGCCAACAAACTGTGGGGCGCCGGCTACGTGCTCGACCCCATCGATGAAGGCGTGGTGTGGAACTACCGCCTCACCCGCGCCCTGGTCGCCGCCGCCTGCGGTGCCGGGCTGGCGACCTGCGGGGTGATTTTGCAATCGCTGTTGCGCAACCCGCTGGCCGATCCCTACTTGCTGGGCATCAGCGCCGGCGCTTCGACCGGTGCGGTGCTGGTGGCGTTGATGGGTGTGGGCGGCGGCTTGGTGTCGTTGTCGGCGGGCGCGTTTATCGGCGCGATGGCGGCGTTTGCCCTGGTGATCCTGTTGGCGCGGGCCAGCGGTTCGGTCAGTGGCACCGGCCAGATCATCCTCGCCGGTATTGCCGGCTCGCAATTGTTCAATGCGCTCACCGCGTTCCTGATCACCAAGTCGGCCAGCTCCGAACAGGCGCGCGGCATCCTGTTCTGGCTGCTCGGCAATCTAAGCGGCGTGCGTTGGCCCTCGGTGTGGCTGGCGGTGCCGGTGGCGGTCGCCGGCTTGGCCGTGTGTCTGTGGCACCGCCGGGCGCTGGATGCGTTTACCTTTGGCAGCGACTCGGCGGCGTCACTCGGTATTCCGGTGCGCCGCGTGCAATTTGTGCTGGTGGGCTGCGCGGCGCTGGTGACGGCAGTGATGGTGTCGATTGTCGGCTCTATCGGCTTTGTCGGGCTGGTGATTCCCCATGCTGTGCGCCTGTTGCTTGGCACCGGGCATTCGCGGCTGTTGCCCGCCAGCGCCTTGGGTGGCGCGTTATTCCTGATTGCGGCGGATGTGCTGTCGCGCACGCTGATCAAGGGCCAGGTGATTCCGGTCGGCGTGGTCACCGCGCTGGTCGGTGCACCGGTGTTTGCGCTGATCCTGATCGGCCGGAGGAATGCGCGATGAGCGTATTGAGCTGCCGCGGGCTGGGCTTCAAGGTGCGCGAGGCCGAGTTGCTGCGAGATGTTCATCTGGACGTGCAGTTGGGTGAAACCCTGGGGATTGTCGGACCGAATGGATCCGGTAAATCCACCTTGCTCAAGTTGCTCGCCGGGCTGCGTGCTCCGGCGTCCGGTGAAGTGCTGCTGGGCGGCCAGCGCCTGGGCAAGCTGTCCCGCCGCGCCATCGCGCAGCAACTGGCCGTGGTGGAGCAACAGGCCGACACCGACGACGCCATCCGCGTATTCGACGCCGTGGCGCTGGGCCGTACGCCGTGGCTGTCGGCGCTGAGCCCGTGGTCCTTGGATGACGATGCGATCGTGCGCCAGGCCCTGCGCGACGTCGACGCCACCCACCTGAGCCACCGCGCCTGGCGCAGCCTCTCGGGCGGGGAACGCCAGCGCGTGCACATCGCCCGCGCATTGGCGCAACGGCCGCAGATTCTGTTGCTGGATGAGCCGACCAATCACCTGGATATCCAGCATCAGCTGGCGATCTTGAAGGGTGTGCAGGCGCTGCCCGTGACGACCTTGATTGCGCTGCATGACCTTAACCAGGCACTGACATGTGACCGCCTGGCAGTGTTGGATCGCGGGCGGTTGGTGGCGCTGGGCAAACCGCTGCAAGTGCTGACGCCGCAGCGGTTGCACGAGACATTCGGCGTGCAGGCGCATTACCTGACGGACCCGTTTGATGGGGCGCAGATCCTGCGGCTGCGTTCCGCTTGATACTGGAATAGCGGTTTATCGTGGCGAGCGGGCTCGCCACAACAGGCCTACAGGGACCGCTGCATATGCGTCGTCCGCCATACCGGGTCTGCTTCCACATCCACCACCTCGAACCCCTGCCGAACCCAGAACTCAATCGCCCCCGGCAAAAATCGGTGGGTATGCAGGTACATCACCTCAACCCCATCCGCCTGCGCCAGCGCTTCCAGTGCGCGGTACAACTGCCTCGCCAGGCCAAAACGACGAAACCCTGGCACTACGAACAAGCGCACCACTTCCACCGTCTTGCGGCCTTGGTAATCCAGCTGAGGGAAACGCCCGTCATAGGGCAGATAGCCAATAGCCGCGACGACCTGGCCTTGTTGGCGCACAATCAAGAAACGTCCGTCACCGTGAAGGTAGCTGGCCTCAAACTGCGCCAGATCAGCCGGTAGACCAGTTGTGCCGAGCTTGGGGAAGAGTTCGGCACGGGCCTGCAGAACAAAATCCAGCACGTCGGGAATATCGCCGGCGGTGACCACTTGAACGTCCATCATCCGACCATTCGCTCATAACGCAGGTAGCCATTGGAGTCAGTGCCCACACACACGAACCCCGCGCCCTCGTACAACCTGCGGGCGGGATTATCCGGGTGCACGCTCAAACGCCATCGGGTAAAACCCGCCCGCCCCGCTGCCAGCACATAGGCGTCCAACAGCACGCGGCCGATGCCCTGATGCCGGAATGCGGCGCCGACATTGATCGTGCTCAGTTCGGCAAAACCGTCCTCCGCAGCCCACAGCGAATATCCGGCGAACTGCCCGTCCCGCATCACTACGGTCATACGCTCAAAGTTATCGACCCAACGGGTCAGGTGACGCTCCATCTGGCGCCGCCATCCGACTAGGTGGGCCGGCTCCCATTGCTGGATGTAGCCCAGTTCGCCGCGGTAGATCGAAGGGAGGTCAGTCACTAGGGCCGGGCGCAATACCAGTGCCGTCATTTGTTATTCCCGAACATGGAAGTTAACTGCTTTCGGCGAGTCAAATAACGTTTGTACTCCTGCTGGTACTCGAGAATGGCCGTGGAGTCGCTACCAAAGGTAATAATCTCGGACAACTCCGACGACTCGGCATACGGCAAAATGGCATTAAGGGCCGCTTTTCTGGAATCCATAACGACGTAATTTCCAGAACTCAAGATATCGAGAATAAACACCGACAAACTCAACGAATCATGCACAGCACTCGTCTTGGACAGCGAGCCTTCTGACATAACACTTGCGACACTTTTTACGGTAGCGAATCGCGGCTCCGGCAAATCATTTTGCGAGTCACAATGATAAAAAATAAACGAAGGATTGCATTTCGATTTCGCCAGGACAGCCACCTGCGGCCCCGACTCGGTATTTGACTGGCTGATGTCCACGTCTATGGCGTCGGTTCTTTTAGCCTGAAAAATCACTGGGCACACCTTCAGCGTGCCCTGCACATCTTTCCACTCGAAAAGCAGTGCGAAATCCCCGCCGGTTTTCTTCTCCCTTTTCTTGACCTGCAGCTCCAGCTTTTGAACATTAAGCTGAGCGCCCGATGCGGCAAAATATTTTTCATACCGAAGTTGCACAAGGTCAGCCTTGGAGGCCAGCAGTTGGATCAAGTGCCCGGAGAGTTGAACTTCAATGTTCTTTTTGGAGCAAACTTCTATAAATGCCAACTCCGCTTCTTGCACCACTTGAATAATGGCCCACATCTCAAATGAAACGAACGCAATCGGACAGGACAAGTAGTCTGTGTAATAGCGTGAAAAGTCACGCGTTTCATCCTTCAGCTCGCGCAAAAAAATCTTTCCCGGCTCAGCCGTGATACTAATCGAGCGACGTATGGCTTTTACTGTATGTTCTGCCAACTGCGGATGTTGGATATAGCAGTTCAAAAACGTGCGTGAACGTGGCGCTTTCAAAAAATCGACAACCACTCTATCCCACAGCACGCTTAGCTCATCGACGTCGAGCTCAATCCCTGATAGTTCGATGTTCCCCATTTCAACAGCCTCTGCGCGTACTTTAGTCTTCCAATCGGTTCCGCGAACTCAGGCCATCCATCTGTGCCGTAATCCACCGGCGACTATATTCCAGCACCTCGCCCCCCATCACCACCGGAAAATGAATAAACCCATGCGCCGCCTCCGGCAACAAATGCGCCTCAGCCCCCGGCCACCGCTCAGCGATCAACAGCGTGTCATCCTTCAACGGGTCCAATTCCCCCACAAACATCAACGCCGGCGGCAGGCCCTCGAAGTCGCCATACAACGGTGACAACGGCGGCTGCCGACGCTCATCATCACTCAACCCCGGGGTCAGCATGCGCAGCGCCTCGACCATGCCCGGGCCGTCCAGCAACAAGGTGTCCGGCCCCGCCGCGCGCACGCTTGGGGTGCCGGTAAGGTCGTAGACGCCGTAATACAACACCGCCCCGCATACGCGCTGGAGCAGTTGCGGCCATTGCTTCAACGCCAGCAATGTCGCCGCCGCCAAGTGCCCGCCGGCCGATTCGCCGACCACGAACACCGGCAGGCCGACAAATTCATCGGCCGTGAGCAACCAACGCGCCGCCGCCAGACAGTCATCCATCAGCCCTTGCACCGGCGTGTCCACCGCCAGCCGATAATCCACCGACACCACCGCCACCTCGCAGGCGTTGACCATGCCCAGGTTGAGGTCGTCATCCATCTGCGCATTGCCGATCACCCAACCGCCACCGTGGATATCCAGCACCACGCCCTTGGGCTTGCCGCTCGGCCGCAGGATGCGCACGGGTACGGAGTCGACCAATTTGCATTCAGCAGCCGGCGCTTTCTTAAGCATTTGGCTGGTGCGCAACAGCGCCTGGATCAGGCGCGGTGTGACGCGATTACGGATCTTGAAGCGCGGCATCCAGGCCAGCTTCTGGTTGAAGCGGCGCATCTCGGCCAGTTCCGGGTCACTGGCGGGCCAGATTCTGTGGGCCATCAGCGGTTATTCCGCAGGATCGAAAAGTTCAGCGCCGCTGCCACGCACAGCCACGCCAGGTAGGGGAACAGGATCAAGCCGGTGATCAAATCCAGTTGCACCGCCAGTACCACCATGGTCGCCACGGTCAGCCACAGCACCGCAATAATCACCATCCCGGCCAGGATGCGATGGGCGCCGAAGAACACCGGCGTCCACAAGGTGTTCAACGCAATCTGCGCGGCCCACAAGGCCAGCACCATTTGGCTGCCCGGGATGAGGCTGAGGCGGTAACCGGCCCAGGCCAGTAAGAGATAGATGATCGTCCAGGCCACCGGGAACAGCCAGTTGGGTGGGGTGAAGCTGGGTTTGACCAGGGATTCGTACCAGGCTCCCGGCTTGAAGATAATGCCGGTACTGGCAGCGGCGGCGCAGGCGAGCAGGAAGATGAAGAAGGTCATGGACGGTCCTTGGCTGGGTATTTCAACTTTGACGCGTAGGACGCGGGTAAAAGTTCACTGCGATTCAGGGCATCACGATGTTCAGCCAAGGCCAGCGCGCCTGATAACTGCGGGCCTTCTGCACAAACAACGCCCGCTCAGGATGCAGTGGGTTGATGCGCAACACGCCCTGCTCCACATCTTCCAAGCCATAAGGCGCATACACCTCGCCCGTGGCAATCTCCAGGCCGATGCACGTGCCCGCCACCAGGTAACGGTCAATCCCCTGCCTGGCCGTGTGCAGCTGCGGGTAAGGCCGGCCAAAGCGCTCGCCGTACCACAGATGCACCCGCGCCTGGTTCTTCACCTCGACGTTGACGCCCAGGTCCTGGAACAAGCGCTCGGCCGCACGGATCACTGCGTCTTCAGCCTCGTAGGACAGGTCGGTATCGAAGTAGAAAACGTCGTAGTCCTTTACGCCCTGGGCCGCCGGCAAATTCGACTGATGATTCCACACCGCCTGGAACAGGCAGCCCGCCGTGAGAAAGCACTGGCCCACACCCAGGTCGGGCAGGCGCGCGGTGATTTCGGCGTTGATGGGGTTGGCCATGGCCAGGTTGAGCAAGGTTTCGACAGTCAATGTCATGGGCTCTCCGTTATCCGTGACGCGCTCGAACGGCAGAGGTTACACCACGGTGTGGAGGGTTTCGTGACAGCAGGATTTCTATACACTTTGCCGCGGGCTAAAAACCGGCCCCAATCGTCAAGGATAAAACGATGCGAATCACCACCATGGCCCTCGTTGCCACCAGCAGCCTGTTGCTAACCGCCTGCAGCGAGAGCCCTTCCGACACCGACATTCAAGCCGCCCTGCAACCCCGCCTGGAAGGGGCTTCCTGCATCAGCGCGCCGATGTTCAAAGACTTCCCCGTAACCCTGGGCGACAGCTTCACCCGCAGCGTGTCCAAGGGCAACGCACCGGCCTTCGATGCGCTGGTCGATGCAGGCCTGTTGGTCAAGAGCGACCAGACCTACACCCTCACCGAACCAGGTAAAGCCGCCCACGTGCCCCAGGCCTCCGGGTTCTGCTACGCCCAGGGCTATGAAATCGCCAGGGTCCAGAGCACCGAGGTCAACACTGACCAGATGGGACCGGCCGTGGAAAAATCCTGGCAGGTGACCGTGGACATCCGCCAGAAGCCCGTCGCCCCGTGGGCGAAAAACCCGGCGATTGAGAAACTCACGCGCCACCCGGAAAACCTCTCCGAAGCGCCAAAGACCTACCACGTGACCGTCGGCCGGGTGAAGGGTGAACCAGGGTTGCAGTTGATCGACCCGCGCTTTTCGATCTCACGCGGGATCAGCGTCAGCCAGGGCTTCTGATCTCAGCCCTTCAACTCACTAGCCCGATGCGCCGCCGCGTCGTCGTAAACCACATACAACGACTCGGCGACCTGGCTCTTGATGGCCTTGGTGGACTCGAGGCCCAGCACAAAACCCTCGGCCTTGCCGCCGGCGCGATTGAGTTCCTCAGGGGTGGCGGCGCCGGTGATGGCGTCGAACAGCTTGGTGGCGTGGGGGCCGACGCCCTTGGGCAGGCTGATCTGGTCGATGGACATGGGCGATACCTTAAAAGAGAGAATTCGGTAGCGCGTGGAACCACTGCCGGGGTGGCATGGTAGACCGGCTGGCACAGAAAGGCGCGGCTTTTGCGCATATCGCGCTCACCGAGCGGCCTTTTTTCATGACACTGCCCCACAACACCGTGATAGCGCTAAGCTGGATCCCCCACCCGCCCCGCAGGCCCTGCACCATGACGCTCTCCCCCGACTTCACCCCCTGGGCCTCCCTGCTCGGCGGCACACTGATCGGCCTCAGCGCCGGCCTGTTCATCCTGCTCAACGGGCGCATCGCCGGTATCAGCGGCCTGCTCGGCAGCCTGCTGGCCAAACACGCTGAAGGCCGCGCCGAAAAAGCCCTGTTCCTGCTAGGCCTGCTCGCCTCGCCCTGGCTGTGGTCACTGTTCGCCACCTTGCCCGGCGCGTCGATCCAGGCCGGTGGCGCCGCGCTGGTGCTGGCGGGGCTGCTGGTGGGCCTCGGCACCCGCTACGGCGCCGGCTGCACCAGTGGGCACGGGATCTGTGGGCTGTCACGCCTGTCGCTGCGCTCGCTGGTGGCGGTGGCGTGCTTCATGGGCAGCGGGTTTGCCACTGTCTACATCATCCGCCATCTGATGGAAGCCTGAGCGTGCGCAAACTGACCGCCTTGATCGCCGGCCTGCTCTTCGGCCTGGGGCTGTACCTCAGCGGCATGACCAACCCGGCCAAGGTGCTCGGGTTTCTCGACCTGGCCGGCGAATGGGACCCGTCCCTGGCGCTGGTCATGCTCGGCGCGCTCGCCGTCAGCAGCGTGTTCTTCTACGTCGCCAGGCAGCGCCGCACCGCGTTGCTGGGCGCGCCGATACAGATGCCGACCAGGCGCACCCTCGACCGGCGGCTGGTGCTCGGCAGTGTGGTGTTTGGTGTCGGCTGGGGGATCGCCGGGCTGTGCCCCGGCCCGGCGGTGGCGTTGTTGCTGACCGGGCAATGGCAGGTGGGGGTGTTCGTGTTGGCGATGGCGCTGGGGATGTGGCTGTTTGAGCGGATTGAGGCGCGCAGGTTGGCCAAGGCTTGAGGCACGGGCAGGCGTTTGTGCTTTATCTCCACCCGCCTGCGGCCTACATTGAACGCCTTATCGATCAACCCCGAGGTCAGCCCCCATGGCACGCATCGTCCGGATTCACGCCTACGGCGACGCCAGCGTCTTGAAACTCGAAGACGTAGACGTCCCCGCCCCCGCCGCCGATGAGGTCCAAATCGACGTCAAAGCCTTCGGCCTCAACCGCGCCGAAGTGATGTTCCGCAACCACGCCTACCTGCAGGAAGCCGAATTCCCAAGTCGCTTGGGCTACGAAGCGGCCGGTGTGGTGATAGCGGTCGGCACCGGTGTCACCGACCTGCAGGTGGGCGACGCCGTCAGCGTCATCCCACCGCTGGACATCGCCCGCTGGGGCACCTATGGCGAAGTCGCCAATGTGCCCGCCCACCTCGCCGTCAAACACCCGCAAACCATCAGCTTTGTGCAAGCCGCCGCGTGCTGGATGCAATACGTCACCGCCTGGGGCGCCCTGGTGGAACAGGCCAAACTGACCCAGGGCGACACCGTGCTGGTCACCGCCGCCTCCAGCAGCGTCGCCCTCGCCGCCTTCCAGATCGCCCGCAGCGTCGGCGCCACCGCCATCGGCGTGACCCGCACCCGTGCAAAAAAACAGGCGCTGCTGGATGCCGGCGCAGCGCACGTCATCGTCAGCGACGAAGAAAACCTGGCCGAACGCGTGATGCAACTCACCCACGACCAAGGCGCCCGCGTGGTGTTCGACCCCATCGGCGGGCCGGGCTTCGAAGCCCTCACCCAGAGCATGGCCCGAGGCGGCATCTTGCTGGAGTACGGCGCGCTGAGCTCGGAGCCGACGCCGTTTCCGTTGTTTACCGTGTTAGGCAAATGCTTGACGCTCAAGGGGTATCTGTACGCCGAAATCGTCGCCGACCCGGCGGCGTTGGCGCGGGCCAAGGCGTTCATTCTGGACGGGCTGGCGTCGGGCGCGTTGGCGCCGGTGATTGCGAAGACATTTGCGTTGGATGAGGTGCAGGAGGCGCATCGGTTTTTGGAGGCGAACCAGCAGGTGGGGAAAATCGTGGTGACGGTGTGAGGGCGGTGTCCTAGGACAATTCCCAAAGCTGGGCAGTGGCTTGCCCGATTGCCTACGCGTGGGTCAGAATCCGCCGGCTTGTGCGCTGGGATGGTCGAAACTAAGGTGGCGCGGTCGCTGAATTTCTCGGTGATCGGGTTTAGTAGCCCGGATCGGTTATCTGAATGTGCATGAGCTTCATCAGTCAGACATAACGTCTGTGCTTGATGGCGGCTGTGCGCAGGGCGTCCTCGGACGCGCCGGCTTTAGATATCCACCGGTCTACTAACCTGCGTACAGCTGCCACCCACTCGTTTAGTAGCGGGGAGGTGGTGGCCCAAGTCAGGATATCTTTATGTCTCACGTCATGCAGGATTCAACCGCGCTCTTTCGCGTTGCTCCAGACGCAAGCAATGAAGCCCTCATTGCCAATAGCTACGAAACCTTCGCCTCTGTCAGTACCCTTCTGCTCGATCTATCCGACGATCTGAGCGGCAAACATCGAGATATTGCACTGGCTATCCAGCAATTGAGTGAACTGGGCGTGTTACTCACAGCCAAGCTCCTTGACCGTGAGCCCCCCTCCGCTGGCTGACCATAGCTATCCAGAAGACGAGGCGGATCAGTCGCTGAGTCGAAGTATGAAAAATGGGGGACGTATTGATCCATGAAGAATCAATTCGTCCCCTTTTCAGTGGACTCAAAACGGCCTTTGATGAATGGCTACTCTCGGCCAAAAGCCGTCATTCGCGCCCCATCGTTTTGGACTCAAATTAACTTTCTGCTCCGAGCATAATCATCGCACTTCTACTGAAGCTACTCTTTGAATGAGCGCCGTCTCTACACCGGCTCCACCTCATCGACCGGCAATGAAGCAACCATTTCTGCTCGGCACACTTCAAGTATTTCATCAGCAAGTGCGGAGTCATCCGGGCAGGCGCGCGACAAAATAATCGCGCCGACGGCACGTGAAAGCAGGTCGATCATTTTCTTTCTGCCCTCACCCGACTCAGGATCCGTTCCTGTCGGGTATTTCTCTTCTAGCGTCTGCAGGGTGTGTTCTATGCCTTCGGCAAACGTCGCTTTCACATCGTCCGCCTGACGCGCCGCGTCGCCACACAGCGCGGCCATCGTGCAACCACTGCCGCGTCCGTCGCGATGCTCTCTATTCACGTAGACGTTGATGAAGCCCGGAACATCCAGAGCTTGGGCGGCTGTCAGCGATTTGGCCAGACTGCACGCCGAGGCTTCGGCCATCAGGTCTGCCTTCGACCCGAAATGTTTGTAGAAACCACCATGAGTGAAACCAGCGGCCGCCATGAGATCAGCAATGCCGACGCCGTCAAAGCCCCGCTCACGGAACAGCTCTGAGGCGGTTTCAACGATGCGCTCTCGATTTGCCTGCGCCTGGGCCTTGGTTACTCTCACTTGCAATACCTCGTGTTTCCCGGGAAATCCTAAGTCCGATGATACATAGATGTCACCTATAATCAAAATTGTTGACAGTTTAGATTTCGATCATCATCCTAAATGCAAGCACCACTGATCTTCACCAACGGGCACGGAAGATTCATCAGATGACCAAGCAGACTCTGTTCACTCCTTGCATACTAGGCAGCCTCACGCTATCAAACCGCGTCGTTCTCGCGCCGCTGACACGCAACCGCGCCGGTCAAGGCTTCGTCCCTAGCGAATTCGCGGCGACCTATTACAGCCAGCGCGCCAGCGCCGGCTTGCTGATCAGCGAAGCCACGCAGATTTCCCGGCAGGGACAGGGCTATCAAGACACCCCGGGAATCTACACGCCGGCACAGATCGATGGCTGGCGCGCCGTGACTGATGCCGTGCATGCCAAGGGAGGAAAAATCTTTCTGCAACTGTGGCATGTCGGCCGCGTCTCGCACGTCGACCTGCAGGAAAACGGCGCTGCCCCCGTGGCCCCTTCTGCGCTACGCGCCGCCACCAAAGTGTTCGTCAACAACCGCTTCGAAGACGTCTCCGAGCCTCGCGCACTGGACATCAGCGAACTGCCGGGAGTGGTCAGCGACTTCCGTCAGGCGGCGGCCAATGCGATGGCCGCTGGCTTCGATGGCGTGGAAATTCACGGTGCCAACGGCTACCTGCTCGATCAATTCCTCAAGGACAACGCCAATCTGCGCACCGATGCTTACGGCGGCTCGATTGAAAATCGTGCTCGTCTGTTGCTCGAAGTGACGGAGGCTGTGGTTAGTGAGATCGGTGCCGACCGCACCGGTGTACGCCTGTCACCAGTGTCGCCGGCCAATGGCGTATCCAGCAGCGATCCGCAGGCGCAATTCGATTACGTCGTAGAACAACTCGACGCCCTCGGCGTGGTTTACCTACACGTGGTCGAAGGCGCGACCGGCGGCCCGCGTGACGTGGCGCCCTTCGATTTCGCCGCCCTGCGCCAGCGCTTCAAAAACACCTACATCGCCAACAACGGCTATGACCTCGATCTGGCCACCTCGCGGCTCGCTGAAGACCAGGCAGACCTGATCGCCTTCGGTCGCCCCTTCATTGGCAACCCGGACCTGGTGGAACGCCTGAAACGTGGCGCGCCGTTGTCCGCGTTCAATCCCGCCACCCTCTATGGCGGCGGCGCGGCAGGCTACATCGATTACCCGACACTGGCTGAATCGAGCATCAGCGCAAGCTGAGCTCGTTCTGTTTCTCATATCCTGAAAGAGAGATACCCCATGAGCACTCGCCCAACTGTTTTGATCACTGGCGCCTCCACCGGGATTGGCGCCGTCTACGCCGAACGCTTTGCACAACGCGGCCACGATCTAGTGGTAGTTGCCCGCGATCAGACGCGCCTGGATGTACTGGCCGCGCGCTTACGCAGCGAACACAACGTCAACGTCGATGTGATCCCGGCGGACCTGACTCAACCCGGCGATCTGAGCAACGTTGAAAACCGTCTGCGCGACGACGCCCACATCGGGATCCTCGTCAATAACGCCGGCGCTGCACTGTCCGGTCATTTCGTCGAGCAAAGCACCGATAAAGTGGCGCAACTGGTCGCCCTCAATACCACGGCGCTGGTGCGGCTCGCCAGCGCCATCGCTCCACGCCTGGCCAAGGCCGGTGAAGGTTCGATCATCAACATCGGTTCGGTTGTAGGCCTCGCACCGGAATTCGGCATGACGGTCTACGGTGCGACCAAGGCCTTTGTGCTTTTCCTGTCCCAAGGTTTGAGCCTGGAACTGTCGCCTCAAGGCGTCTACGTGCAGGCCGTGCTGCCGGCCGCCACGCGTACGGAAATATGGGATCGCTCCGGCGTCGACATCAACACCCTGAGTGAAATCATGGAAGTGGGCGATCTGGTGGATGCCGCTCTCGTCGGTTTCGATCGTCGCGAACCCGTGACCATTCCGCCGCTGCACGAAGCTGAGCGTTGGGATGTCCTGCAGGGCGCACGACTGGGCCTGATCGGGCAAATACGTCAGTCCGCGGTTGCTCAGCGTTACCAGACTCCAGAGTGATCTTCAGGTAGTGAGCATTTGGGGCGGATTCGATGCAAGCGCAAGGCGTTGCATCGAATCCGTCCAGAAATCGGGAGTGGTAATGAATTCAGCCCAGACAAATCCCCTTTCGGGTTCGCCAACGTCGTTCATCAACGCTGCGAACCAATCGATCACGGTCAACGGTATTCCATTCGCCTACCGCGATATCGGCCCCACTACCGGTGTGCCCCTTGTAATGTTCAACCATTGGGGCGCGGTGCTCGATAACTTCGATCCCGCAATCATCGATGGTCTGGCGCAAACCCGACGCGTCATTACCACCGACTATCGTGGCATCGGCGGCTCGGGTGGAACCGCGCCACTGACCGTTGGTGAGATGGCCGACGATGCGATTCAGTTGATCCGTGCGCTGGGGCTGGAAACCGTTGATGTGCTCGGATTCTCCCTCGGCGGCTTCGTCGCTCAGGACATCGCTCTGAAGGCGCCTGATCGGGTGCGGCGGTTGATTCTGACCGGCACCGGGCCGGCTGGCGGCAGCGGTATCGGCAAAGTTGGCGCGGTGTCGTGGCCATTGATTCTCAAAGGCCTGCTGACCCTGCGCGATCCGAAATTCTACCTGTTCTTCACTTCTACGGCCAATGGCCGTCGATCTGCCGCGCAGTATTTGCAGCGCCTGCAAGCCCGCAAGAACAATCGTGACCAAGGCCCGACGCCCCGTGCTTTCCTGCGCCAGTTGAAAGCGATCACCGCGTGGGGCAAACAGCCGCCGCAAGACCTCGAACGCTTGCGGGCACCTGCGCTGGTCGTCAACGGCGACACCGATATCATGGTGCCCAGCATCAATTCGTTTGAACTGGCCAAGCGTATCCCCAACGCAGAGCTGGTGATTTATCAGGATGCCGGTCACGGCGGGATTTTCCAGCACCACGTTGATTTTGTGGCCAAGGCGCAGGCGTTCCTCGATGCCTGACCACGCACCGACTACCCTCCCTACAACCGACAAGAGCCGCACCTCGATGAAAGCATTTCTTATTGATCGCTACGGCAAGCAACCCGGACGCATCGACGAAGCGTCAGCCCCTGAAGTGGGTGCCCACGACGTCTTGATCGAGGTCCATGCCAGCAGTGTCAACGTTCTGGACTCGAAGATCAGCACAGGCGAGTTCAAGCTGATCCTGGCCTACTCGTTTCCGCTGATTCTGGGCAACGACTTGGCGGGGGTAGTGGTGACAGTCGGCTCGCATGTGACACGCTTCAAACCAGGTGACGAAGTGTACGCTCGCCCGCCGCAAGGACGGATCGGCACGTTCGCCGAAAGGATTGCCGTGGACGAGAACGCGATCGCCCTGAAACCAGCCAATACCAGCATGGCGCAAGCCGCCTCCCTGCCCTTGGTGGCACTGACTGCCTGGCAAGTGCTGGTCGACACCGCCCGGCTACAAAAGGGCCAGAAGGTGTTGATTCACGCAGGCTCCGGCGGCGTCGGCACCATTGCCATCCAACTTGCCAAACACCTGGGTGCCTTTGTCGCCACAACCACCAGCACCGCGAATGTCGAATGGGTCAAGGTGCTGGGGGCTGACGTGGTCATCGACTACAAAAAGCAGAATTTCGAAAATGTCTTAAACGGCTACGACGTGGTGTTGAACAGCCTCGGCACCGATGTTTTGGACAAGTCACTCAAGGTCCTCAAACCCGGCGGCCAACTGATTTCCATCTCAGGGCCGCCCACTGCGCTGTTCGCACAGGAGCAAGGGTTATCCTGGCCATTGCAGCAGGTTATGCGTCTGCTGAGCCTCGGCATTCGGCGCAGGGCACGCAAGCAGGACATCAAGTACACGTTCGTGTTCATGCGCGCCAACGGTACCCAACTGCAACAAATCAGCGCACTGGTTGAGGCGGGTATCATCAACCCGGTGATTGATCGAACGTTTTCCTTTGAATCAACGGCAGAGGCTCTGAAATATGTCGAACAGGGACGAGCCAAAGGCAAGGTCGTCGTTACGATCAAATGACTACCCGCCCGGAGAATTGGGAGAATTGGGGTCAGACCACGTTTTCAATAATGTTGGTCTGCCCCTAATTTCGTTCAACAGAATCGACCAGAAGTGAACACTCGACACTAGAGCCAATGGTTTGAGAAAGTACCGATCAGACAAGCTACCCCGAGCACAGAGGGTTTCATGCAATGGATTGTTTTCCCACGCTTTGCACTAACCGCCTGATCCTGACGCCGCTTCAATTGACTGATGCGACGGCGGTGCAGCAGTTGTTCCCGCAATGGGAGGTCGTCCGGTATCTGGACAGCCGCGTACCATGGCCATATCCACCTGATGGCGGGCTGACTTACGTGCGTGATGTAGCTCTGCCTGCCATGGCGTCAGGGCGAGAATGGCACTGGATGATTCGCTTGCGCGCTGAACCCAAATGCAGCATCGGCAGCATCAGCCTGTTTGACCAACCTGGCAACCATAGAGGCTTCTGGCTCGCTCCGCAGTATCAGGGGAACGGTTACATGCGCGAAGCGTGTAAGGTCGTCAACGCTTATTGGTTCGAAACATTATTGCGCCCGGTTATGCAGGTGCCCAAGGCCGCCCTCAACCACGCTTCACGCAAGATCTCTCAACATGAAGGAATGCGCGTGATCGGCACGCGGGACGGACATTTTGTCTCCGGGCCCATCCAGGTTGAAATATGGGAGATGTCGAGAAGCGAGTGGCTCGCTGCAGAGAATCAAGCTTGACCTGCTTCGTCCATGTCAGTGCCGGCGGCAGGGCTGGTTGCTGTCACTCGCATTAGGCGCGGGACCCTCCTCGCTTCCCACGTTTGAACCGTCTGGCAGCCCGGCTTGCAACGCCTCTTACCCATCGGCTGGAATTGACCGTCAGACGTTTCAGTAAACGCATGCACTGGCCTGCCCGGAATCGAACCGCGCGCAAGACGCGACGCCTGTCAGCCTCAGGTCGCTCATCCATCAGGCATAGCTTGGTAGTGGCCAGAGCCACTTTTGCCCCAATCGCGACAGCGACAGCCAGGAAGTACAGCCAACGATGATTCTTGGCTTGATCATGTTGAACCACAAGCGCCGACAATTGCTTCAAATACGGCTTAGCAGCAGCAAGCCGCGGAATGATGCATTCGCTCGCCAATGCCACGGTGTGGCTGCCGATACGATCATCCACAAGGCCCGGGGGGCCATCCGGTTTCGCCATGCAAAAGTGGTAGGGGACATACTCGCAGGTGCTTGAAAGCGGGGATGACTGTGAAATGTCGCTGGATAAGTACTTCACCGGACATAGCTTTTGATTGTAGTCCGCGATTTCCTTACGAATGGCGATTATGTCCTCATCGCTCAGGACCCAGCGACTCGCGGAATAAAACCCTTTGGAGTCATCCGGCGCGAACTCGATGAAATAGCTGGCCTCACCTTCTTTGATGTGTGTGAAGGTCCACTGCGAATAGCGGCTCCACTGGCACGACTTCAAATCATCCAGTCCATTGGCCTTGCAGTAGTCGTCGTAGCGTCTGATTTGGCTCAACAAGTAGCCGCTGGCGTCTTGGATGCCTGACGTCGCCCCCTTGAGCATGGCGTTGTCCTCGCTGGCACCGTTGTCTGCTACGAAGAACACTGCAGCGACCAATGCCAGCGGGAACCAGAAATGGTCGTAGATCTGGCGGAACCGTTCGGTAAGGTTGAGGTTGTCATACGCGAGAACCATGATGCCCCAGCCGGTGATGGCGCACAGCATCAATAGGGGAATCAGCCCAATCTCACTGCCGAGTTTCCCCACGCCATGGATGGTGTAACGCGTTGGCAGGTAATTGATTGTCGGGAATAGGCCGAGGCAGCTCAACACACCTGGTAGGAACAAGATTCCCAAGTAGATAAGTAGGCCCTGCCTCTTGCCCACGGTATAGGCAGTAGCTGCCAGCAATGGAATCACCAACAGTGACAGCATCATCAGGTAGCCCAGCGTGATCACCATTGCTTGATCGGGTGACCAATAGCCACCAATGATTTTCCCTGCGGTATCACGTTCGGTGAAGCTCGATGACACAACGTCCAGGCCCTCCAAAATCTGGTGCAGGTTGTACGCCGCGCCATGGAGGAAGGTTGCATACGGGTAGAAGAAGTTCGCGATGGAAACTGGCATTGACTTAAGTCCTTGAATTACTAGCGCCTTCCTTGGTTATGGCGGCTATGGCTGTGAATCACTGAATCTGATGATTTCTGTTTGAAGGGCAATGCCACCTAGGGAGTGGCCTTTTGATTATGTGGCCTGCATGGGGTCGGGGTCGGGTTCTTGTTTGTGTACGTTGCAAACCAGCCGGCGACTCATGCAGGCCTCTTCAATACTCCAACTTATTGATTTTCCGTAAGAAAAATCTGGGCCCCCTCAGGCTCTGACCGGTTTCTTTCACGCACGGCTTACAACCCAAGCCCATACTGAAACAACGCCATATCCATCACCCGCGCCGTAGGATACGGCAGTTCCAGACGCCCCGTTTTCAACGGCAGGGGTGAAGGATTCAGTTGCTCCACCACGCCCGCCAACGCCGTCAGCCCCTTCCCGCTGGCGGTGGTGATGAACGCGCGACGTGGGAACAGATCGCGGCAGGCGGCAATGTAGAAACGATCCAGCGCCGGGCACTCTCCCCAGACCCCCATCAGGATTTTGGTCTTGAGGGTGTCGGTCCAGGAGACGTTGGTGGCCAAGGTCTCCATGGAGGCCAATACGCTGTCCAACAAGGCTTGGTTGTACGCCAGGTCCGGTGCGCCGGGTGCGAAATTATCCAGGGACAGTTCAAACAACTCCGGGCCCTGGCCGGTAAAAAGGCGCTTGGCCAAGGCTTTCATCAGGTCCAGGTTGCTGTTCTGCAGCAGGCCCGAGGAGCCACGGAACATCCCCCAGTTCGCCAGGTAGAAGCCGATATGCAGGGCGGTGGTGTCGATCTGTTCTTCGCTGATGAGGTCAGCCCAGCGAGGGCGGGATTCGTCCCAGATGTATTCATAGAGAAACTCCCACGCCTTGAGTCGGGGGTAGTCGTTACCCGGTGAGGGCTGGATATTCTGGTAGTAGATCTGGGCGTAGCGATTGACATCGAAAATCATCATCTGGCTTCCTGCGCACGGCGTTCCTGTTGATCACATCAGCAGAGGTTATCGACAGCGCGGGCGAGATATTGAATACGCCCTCCCCCAAGCACCCGCCCCACGTTTACACTGGCGCCTTTTGCGCCGCTCACGCAGGGAAGCACTCGATGTCCACCGATCCGCTATGCCTGGTTTTTGTCCCCGCCCTTGTGGCTGTACTCACCGCCGCCGAGGCGAAAAAAGGCACGCCGCTGACCGAAGCCGAAGTGTGTGAAATCCGCGATGCAGCCACCTGTATCGCGCTGCCGTTCAGCACCGCGCTGGCGATGGAAACCGAGCGAGGTTATCCAGATATCGTCGCCGAAGACTGCTGGAGTGAGTGGCAACGGCTACGTGCTTCGGTTGCCTGACCCCGCTTATCGACCCCCTTACGAATGGAATCGACACCATGCTCAACTCCCCGCGCCCGTTCAAGCCACTCATCTGCCTCCCCCTCCTCGCCGCCCTCACCGGCTGCGGCGCATTGACGGATGTGCGCTCGTTCTCCACGCCCTACGCCACGCCCACCAGCGCTGAAACCGTGCGCCTGCGTGTGATGAGCGATGGCATGGTGCGCGCCGTGCCCAATTCCAACTGCATCAACTTCCGCCTGCCCGGCGCGGGGGTGATGGTGGCTAATCGAGAGGGCTATGCAGACCGCAACGGCGAAAGCCTGGGGATGGCGCCCGTGGAGCGGTCTTCGGAGGCCACGGTGATGAGTGAACTGCGGGTGCCGGCCGGGCAGCCCATCGCGTTTCACTACATCGGCAATCGTTGCTACAACATGTTCACTTTCGTGCCTGAGGCGGGGATGGACTATGAGCTGGATGCAGCGGGTCGCTATAAGTGCGGTGTGACGCTCAAGCGCATGTTGGTCGGCAAGATTGAGGGCACTCGGGTGCCGTTGGGTGAGAGCAAGTTGTGCAATTGGGGCGATAACTTCTGAGCCACGTCTCGCCCTCAGCTATGCAACGGCAACGCCACCCCGAACAACACAAAGAACCCACCACAGACTTTATTGAACCGCCGCCCGGTGCGGGCCAACCATGGCCGCACCCGGTGCGCGGCGCTGGCCACCAGGTATTCGACGACGAACTCCACCACGGCGTAGGTCAGCGCGATGATGGCGGTCTGCGTGATGATGTTTCTGTGGGGGTCGAGGAAGGGTGGGATAAACGCGGTAAACAGCAGCAACGCCTTGGGGTTGGAGAGGGCCGAGACCAACCCTTGGCGGAACAGCGACCAGCGTCGCAGGCTGGAAGTGGCCGCTGTTTCCAGGCTGACGGGGGCGGCGCGCCACAGTCCGTAGCCCAGCCAGATCAGGTAGAGCCCGCCGGCAATCTTCAAAGCCGTGAACGCGGTGGCCGAGGCCTGGATCAGTGCGCCCAGGCCCAGCGCGCACAGCGCAAGCACCAAGGCAAAACCGAGCACGCCGCCGCTGATGGTGAACAGGGTTCTGCGACTGCCGTGCAGCGCGCCATGGGTCAGCGCCAGCAACGCATTCGGACCTGGCACCACGGATATCCCGCAGCAGGTGATCAGGTAGAGCAACCAGGTCTCGAAGGGCATGATCAAGTCCGCAATGGGTGGTTTTGACTGCTATCTTGCAAATGAACAACGACAGTGAAAAGCGCATAATTCACGTCGCAGCCATTCGATTAACGAATAAAGGTTATCGCCATGTCTTCCAGCGATTTGCAGATCGATTGGCTCAAGTGCTTCGTCGCCGTGGTGGATGCCGGTTCGCTGTCGGGGGCGGCCCATGAGGTGAACCGCTCGCAGTCCGCCGTCAGCATGCAGATGAAAAAACTCGAGGCTGCCCTGGGCCGGCCCTTGCTCAACCGTGGCCCGCGGCACCTGCAACTGACCGATGACGGCCAGACACTGCTGGGCTATGCCCGTCGCATGCTCGCCCTGCACGCCGAGACCCAGGCAGCGTTTCACGGCGAGGCGTTGACCGGGCGTATCCGCCTGGGGGTGGCCGAGGACTACGCAGCCAAGTACCTCACGCCGCTGCTCAAACGTTTTGCGCCGCGTTATGCGGGGGTCGACATCGAGCTGACCTGTGAACAGTCGACCGCCCTGATCCCGCGTTTGCGCAGCGGCGACCTTGATCTTGCGCTGGTGTCCAGGGACTCGCCGCACACAGGGACGTTTCTGTTCAAGGAGCCGATGGTGTGGGTCGGCTCCGCGCAATTCGAGCTATGGCGCCGCGACCCGGTGCCTATCGCCGTCTACGAAAGCGAAAGCCTGGCGCGCCGGTATGCGGTGAATTCACTGGCGCAACAGGGCCGCCAGTTCAAAGTGGTTTACAACAGCTCCAGCCTGGCCGGCCAGCTCGCCGCCGTGGAAGGTGGGCTGGCGATTGCTGCGATTACAGAGTGCACCGTGCAGCCGTCCTTGCAGGTCTTGAGCAGCGAACACGGCTTGGGCGCTATCGAACCGATGGAGGTGTCGATTCTACGTAGTCGGGCTTCGCGCGGATCCAAGGCGGTCAACAGCCTGCATGGGTTTATCATCAGTGCGCTTAGAGCTCAGGCGTAGCCCTGGCGCGTCGCGCTATCTGGACACCGAGGTGATCCCATAGCAGCCTCGCTGAAGCTCGACAGCGCCTATAATTGATCTGCATTCGGAGCTATACATGGCCCTGTCCAAACGTGAAACCGTTGGTATCGAACGCCAACTGGTCGCAGCACTGACTGACGCCTGCGAAACAGCGAAGGCTGAAATCCCGGGGTTTGAATGGCTGACGCACACGGTCAACTACGCCGACTTCCCTCAAAGCCTGCGCATCACCTGGGTCTTCGACACCCGCGCCAATAAAGACCACGCGGTGGCGACCGGGTTGGACGCACGCATCCGCGAACTCACAGCCGCGGCCCTGCACGATGCCGACATCCCACCCGTGCCGTTGCCGCGCTGCGTTCAACTTGACTCCGAAGAAGCCTGCCAAACCCAGCACGGCGGCAATTGGCGTTTGCGCCTGACCCGCTCAGCCAACTAGAGCCTGGCGCCCAACTGCTGGATAATGCCTCGCCCTGCTCTCCGCCCGCTGAAAAGGAAATCCCGCCCCATGAAGTTGCCGCTTTCCGCTGCCCTGCTCGCGTCTGCCCTGCTGTCGCCTTCGATGGCCCACGCCGACGACGCCGCCCTGGTCGACACCCTCAAGGCCTTCACCCGCTGCGACGCGAGTTTTTTCAGCAGCCTGAACACTCACCGCGACGCCTGGCAGGCCTACGCGCCGCTCAAGCAAGAGAAGGACTTCAGCTGGATCGCGGTACGCGATCGCACCGACCCCAAGGCCACCGCCGTGCCGGTGAGCGCGCCGGCCATCGCCGGTTTGAAGTTGCTGTCCTACAACGATGAGGTCAGCGATCTCGGCCCGTTGGGCCTGTATTACTTCTGGGGTTTCACGGTGGACGGCAACATTGATGAGGTCGCGCAGCGCTTTGCCGCACTGCTGGACCAACCCGCTGCGCTGCAAAAAGGCGAAGGGCAATACACGCGCAGCGAGCTGAAGGTGGGCAACAGCTGGCAGGCGATCAAGCCGATGCCGGGCAAGGCACCGGGGCTGCGCCATGTGGAGCGGGTGCTGATCGTGGAACCGGAGGGCCAGCATTCCCGTGTGAGTTGTTCGGTGCAGGGCGGTGTGACTCCCGGCCTGGTCGCGCTGCTGCGGCCGGACATCGCGCCGGTCGATTACCCGCGCACAGTGGCCGACACCAATCTCGCCGATGTGCCGGTACCGCCCACTGTGCTCCAGAGCCTCGATGCACCGTTGTTGCAGCCCAGGTTCAAGACGTTGAGCTACACCTACCTGTCGAGGAATGCCGCGGGCAAGGACGCGCCGATCACCATCCGGTTCAAGGCCGAGGGCGGTTTGCTGGTCAAGAATGAGGCCTACGGCAGCGCCTTCAACGTGGACCGACTGATGGTGGCGGACCTGATCCAGCTGAAATCGAAAATGAACGGTGTAGGCGAAGGCCAGGTGCTGCAGACCCGCGAGGCCGAGGTAAAACTGCCGACTAGTTGGGCACCGGGCCAGACCCTGAGTGCGCACCTGAAGATGGCCAATGTGCCGGTCAAGCCCACTGACAAACCGACCGAGACCACCTTGACCTGCAAGGTCGGCGAGCGCTTCCCGGCGCGCCAGGTGTTTGCATCGTTGACAGGCGATGCCATCCGGCTGGCCTGCGAACAGGACGGCTACACGTCGTCGCGCGCGTTTATCGAGGACCTGGGGGTGGCCCTGACGCTGGAGTCGACGTCGAGCCAGACCCACTATGTGAATGAAATCCAGACGCTGGATGTGGTGCGCTGATTAGGCGCTCCACGCCACGCAAGAACACACCGACGCGCCGGCTGATCGCCCATTGTGTTTTAGCCGCAGTCGTACTCAACGTGTGATGAACGGGCCTGTCCACCACAATGAGCCCGCTCACCACAAGGAATGAAGAGGCGGTTAGAAGTGCCGTATGAGCGAACCAAACAGGTCGCCCCGGGGCATTTGGCTCAACGGGATTTCGGCGTTCTCGAACCACTGCGCACTGGCTTCAGGATGGGGGCCGCTCAGTATCACTACGCCTTTCTCGAAGGTATACCGCGCCGCCGCGACGTCGCCGTTGCGGTAGGTCGCGATGGCCGTGTAGGGCGCTACCTTGGGGAAGAACGGGCCGTCCTGGAAGAACACCTGGTCGGGCTTGCCGTCCCATGTGACCTGCACGGCGGCGTCGGCGCTGTCGGGCACTTCGAAACCGGGGCGGCCGGCTTCGCCGTCGAGGTCCACCGGGATCAGGCCGAGGTTGCTGTCATCCGCCAGGTAGGCGCCCATGCACAAGCCCAGGTAGCGCCCGCCGTTGGCCACGTAATCGCGGATCGCCTCGCTGCGCGCATCGCCGATGCTGCGCAGCGCGCCGGGGATGTCCTGGCCGCCGCCGGGTTGCACGTAGAGGTCGTAGCGCGCCAGGGTTTGCGGGGTGATGTCGATGGGCTCGTCGGCGCCCACGAAGTCGATACGGTAGTTGGGGTTGATGCGCTGCAGGGCCTTTGCCACGTTTTCCGAACAGTCATCGCAGCCTGCCGGGCCACGGTAGATGGCGACACGGGTGATAGGCGCCGAGGCTTCGGCCGGTGACGGCAGCAAAAGGGCAAAGGCAAACAATGTGGCGACGACAGCTCGCAGGTTCATGGTCGAGGACTCCTGAAGGACCACGCAAAGCCTATAGCGATTGCACCGTTGAATCCGTTAACAGTTGTAAACAACGCTCAGTTGGGGATAACTGGCGGTCGAGCCCCGTTCCGAGAGTGCCCATCATGTTTGAACTCGCCGCCCTCATTACCTATGTCGCCGTCGTGATCGGCCTGTTCCTGATCCCCGGCCCGTCCGTGTTGCTGGTGATCACCCGCACCGTGCAGGGCGGCCGCAAGGTCGGGGTCGCCACCGGCCTGGGGGTGGCGTGCGGCGACCTGCTGCATACCCTGGGCGCGGCGCTGGGCTTGTCGGCGATCCTGATGACCTCGGCCACCGCATTCAACGCGGTGAAGTGGGCCGGCGCGGCTTACCTGATCTACCTGGGCGTCCGCGCGTTCATGGCCAAGACCGGCACACAGAAAGGGCTGACGTTGCCGGCGGTCACGCCGCGCCAGGCGTTTTTCCAGGCGGTCGGTGCCGAGTTGCTCAACCCGAAAACCGCGATTTTCTTCCTGGCCTTCCTGCCGCAATTCGTGCACCCGGAAGCCGGCTCATCACTGGTGCAGTTCGCGGTGCTGGGTTTGATTTTCTCGGTGCTCAGTGCGGTGTACACCAGCCTGCTCGCCCTCGCCATCCGCCCCTTGAGCCGAGGCATCAAGGGGCTGTCCAAACTGCGGCGCTGGGAAGGAAAAATCATCGGCACGCTGTTTATGGGGCTGGGGCTGAAGGTGGCGTTGCAGCAGCGCTGAGGCTACTTTTTCACCGCCATCAGCAGGTCAAACAGCAATTGCGCCACCGGCGACAGTGCCCGCCCACGCCGGGATATCAGCCCCAGCGTGCGGCTGATCGCCGGGTCGGTCAGCGGCCGCGTGGCCAGCGTCGCATGCCCATTGGCCGGCATCGCCAATTTGGGCACGACGCCAACACCCAACCCCGCCTCCACCAGACTCACCAACGCTGGCACATGCTTCACTTCGCAGAATGAGCGCGGCCGCACATCGCGGTGGGCCAGGGCCTGGTCGATCAAGAACCGATTGCCGCTGCCTTGTGCCAGGCTGATGTAGTCGACCCCGGCCAGGTCATCCCAGGTCAGGGAGGCGCGCTTGGTCAGCGGGTGACCGACCTGCAGTGCCACCACAAATTCTTCCTCCAGCAACGGCTGGAAGACCACATCGGCGTCCTGGGTGCCGATGTAGGTCAGGCCGAAGTCCGCCTCGCCCCTGGCCACGACGGTCAAGATCGCCGAGGACGACTCATCGATCACCCGCACCCGGATGCCCGGGTATTTGGCGTGGTATAGCCGAATCACATCAGGCAGGAAATACGCCACGGCAGAGGGCACGCAGGCAATCGTGACTTCGCCGGAGAGACGGTAGGCCAGATCGTGGAAGCCTATCAACGCGCTCTCCAGTTCATTCAGCACGTTGCGCGCACGCGGCAGGAACCCCCGGCCGATGGTGGAGAGTTCGACACGCCGCGTGGTACGTTCGAACAACTGCACACCCAGCGCCTGCTCCAGTTTGTCGACTCGCCGGGAGAGTGCCGATTGCGACAAGTGCAACGCTTGGGCAGCCGCGCTGAAACTTCCCAGGTCGGCCACCGCGAGAAAACCGCGAAGATCCGCGAGATCAAAATTCATGCGTTTACCTCATAGATCACACTTTTATTTGCATTTCTCTTTTTAATCGCCGCGCTGCACGCTGTCAATTCAGTCGAATCAACGAGCCTTATCCATGAATAACAACAACGAACTGCCCGCCATTGCATGTGAAGACCTGCGCCGCCTCGGGAGCCTTGCCTTTCAAGGCCTGGGACTCTCCCAGCATGCCGCCAACCTGGTGAGTCACGTATTGGTGCTGGCCGATCTGTTCGGCTTGACCACTCACGGCTTGAGCCGCATCGAGTCCTACGGCGAGCGGCTTGAGTCCGGCGGTATTAGCGCCTCGGCCGAGCCGCTGGTGGAAAGCGTCGCGCCGGCGATTGCACGGGTTGAAGGGCGTAATGCGGTCGGCCCGCTGGTCGGCATGGTCGCACTGGAGGCCGGCATGCAGATGGCCCGGCAGTTTGGGATTGGCCTGGTCCTGGCCCGCGGCAGCAACCACTTCGGGCCTGTTTCGCCGTATGCCTACATTGCGGCCGAGCACGGTTTCGCCAGCATCATTGGCAGCAACGCGACCACCACGATTGCGCCATCAGGCGGCAGTGACGCGCGGCTGGGCAATAGCCCACTGGGTTTTGGCGTGCCGAACCCGGATGGCAACCACTTCATGCTCGACATGGCCATGAGTGTGGTCGCCCGCGCCAAGATCCGTAACGCGCTCACCCGTCAGGAACCTATCCCGGACAACTGGGCCACAGACGCCAACGGCAAACCCACCACCGATCCGCGCGCAGCACTGGACGGTTTTCTGTTGCCGATTGGCGGCCATAAGGGTTACGGCCTGGCACTGGTCGTCGACCTGTTGGCCGGCCTGCTGTCGGATGCGGCCTACCTGACCCACGTGAAGTCCTGGGTGGATGCGCCGGACGAGCCGCAAAGCCTGGGGCACTTCTTCATTCTGATCAACACGGCGCGCCTGGGCTCCTCGGCCTGGCTGCAGGAACGCATGACCGACTTCGCCGCCATCCTGCACCAGAGCCCGGCCATCGATCCGGTTGCACCGGTGATTGTCCCCGGTGAAATCGAGTTGAAGAAGATGCAGCGCTATCTGCGCGACGGCGTGCCGGTGGAGGCCCCGACCCAGCGCTTGCTTGACCTGTACGCAAGCCGGGTGGCCTGAGATGAACCGATCCCCTTTCACACTGGCCCCCACCGGTGTGATCCGAGCCTCAATCAATGTGGGCAACCCTATCCTCGCGCGACTGGATGACGCCGGCCAGGCCGTTGGCGTATCGGTGGACCTGGCCCACGCCTTCGCCGCCGAGCTCGGGCTGACGCTGGCGCTGTGCGTGTTCAAGAGTGCCGGGGAATCAGTTGCGGCGGTTTCAGCGGGCCGCGCCGATTTCGGCTTCTTCGCCATCGACCCGGCGCGGGCCGAGCAACTGGCGTTTACCGAACCCTACGTGTTGATCGAAGGCTGCTACCTGGTCAGGGACGATTCGCCCCTGGACGACAACGCCCAAGTGGATATGCCCGGAATTGAACTGGTGGTGGGCAAAGGCAGCGCCTATGACTTGCACCTGACACGCGAGCTCAAGCACGCCACAATTGTTCGCTCCCCCACCTCGCCTGCCGTGGTCGAGACCTTCTTGGCCAGCGGTGCCAATGTGGCGGCGGGCGTGAAGCAGCAGCTGGAGTTCGATGCCGCGCGGTTGCCCGGCCTGCGCTTGCTGCCGGGGCGCTTCATGCAGATCCGCCAGGCCATGGGCGTGCCCCATGCGTATGGCAAGGAAGCCGCCGACCTGCTGCACCAATTCGTCGAGCGGGCCAAGGCCAGCGGCTTCGTCGCCAAGGCCCTCGAACGCCACGGAATAGTGGGTGCCACCGTCGCCCACTGACAACGCCTGCGACATTCCCAATAAAAACAAGAGTACCTGACATGTTGGCATTTCTCGGCTTATCGATGGTCGTGGTGTTTACCTACCTGATCATGGCGAAGCGGCTTTCGCCGATTGTGGCGTTGGTCGTGGTGCCAGTGATCTTTTCGATCCTGGCAGGTTTCGCGCTCACCACTGACAAAATGATGCTCGACGGCATCAAGCTGGTCGCGCCATCGGCCGCCTTGTTGCTGTTCGCGATTCTGTTTTTCGGCGTGCTGTTTGACGCCGGCTTGTTCGACCCCATGATCAAACTGATCCTCAGGGTGGTAAACGGGGACCCGGTCAAGATCGCCATGGGCACCGCGATCCTGTCGCTGACCACCGCCCTGGATGGTGACGGCACCACGACCTACATGATCACCTGCGCGGCGATGCTGCCGCTGTACAAGCGGATCGGCATGAACCCGATGATCCTGGCGAGCCTGTGCGTGTTGTCGCTCAGCGTCATGGGCGGTATGACCCCCTGGGGTGGCCCGGCCACACGGGTGATCGCCGTACTCGGGCTGGATGCCGCCGAGTACTTCATCCCCTTGCTACCGACCATGGCAGTGGGTGCGCTCGGTGTGCTCTACAGCGCATTCCTGCTGGGGCGGCGCGAGCGCAGGCGCATGGGCGTGGTGAACCTGGCCAGTGGCGGTGATGATTGCTACATCGAATCGATCATCGGCCAGGGAGAACATAAAAAACCACGGATGGTGGTGCCCAACCTGATCCTCGTGCTGATCGTGATGGTGTGCCTGGTCACCGGGCTGCTGAATTCGGTGATCAGTTTTTTGCTGGGCTTCATGGTGGCGCTGGTGATGAACTACCCGCACCTGAACCTGCAGAAAGAACGGATGCTCGCCCATGCCGGCAATGCCATGGTCGTGGTGCTGCTGGTGTTTGCAGCCGGGGTGTTTGCGGGGATCTTTTCCGGCACCAGGATGGTCGACGCAATTGCCCAGTTACTGGTCCACGCCATCCCGCCGTCCTGGGGGCATTTGTTTCCCCTAGTGGTGGCAATTACTAGTATGCCGTTGACGTTCCTGCTGTCCAACGACGCCTATTACTTTGGCGTGGTGCCGATCCTGGCTAACGCGGCGGCGGCTTACGGCATCAGCCCGATGGACATTGCCCGCGCGTCGGTACTGGGTCAACCAGTGCATCAAATCAGCCCGCTGGTGGCATCGACCTTGTTGCTGGTGGGGATGATTGACCGAGACCTCGGGGACTTTCAGAAGAGCACAGTCAAGTGGGCGGTATTGCTCTCGCTGCTGATGATCGGGGTGTCGTTGTTGACCGGGGCGATTACGCTGTTCGTTTGATTGCAAGTGCGGCGGACCAGGTGTTTGATGAGCCTGGCCCGCTTTGCCTAGCCCGCGTCACTTGGCAAACGCATACTCCCCACCCTGCTCCACTGCCTTGCGATACGCAGGTCGGGCCTGGAATTTTTCTACCCAAGCCGCCAGGTGCGGGTAGGCCTGCAATTTGCCCTGGGCCCCGGCGACTTCGCCGATAAAGCTCATCTGGATATCCGCACCGCTCAGCTCGTCGCCCAGCAAGTACGCTTTATCCGCCAGCGCGTCGTTCAGATAACCCAGGTAGTTGGCCACTTCCGATTCAATACGCGGATGCAACGGCGCGCCGGCTTCACCCAGGCGGCCAACGTAGAGGTTGAGCATCAACGGCAACATGGCCGAGCCCTCGGCGAAGTGCAGCCATTGCACGTAGGTGTCATAGGCGGCGCTGGTCGGGTCCGGTTGCAGGCGGCCCTGGCCGTGATGGCGGATAAGGTAGTCGATGATCGCGGCGGACTCGATCAACACCTGGCCACCGTCTTCGATCACCGGGGATTTGCCCAGCGGGTGGATGGCCTTGAGTTCCGGCGGCGCCAGGTTGGTCTTTGGGTCACGCTGGTAGCGCTTGATCTCGTAAGGCAGGCCGAGTTCTTCGAGCAGCCACAGGATGCGTTGCGAACGTGAGTTGTTGAGGTGGTGGACGATGATCATTGAGTACTCCGCGCAGCGAAAGGATGTCTTGGAAACAGACTACGCCAGCGTCCGGGAGTGCCGACAATTAAATTTCAACGCGACAAACACGCGTGGTTACCATGGGGATCGATTTCACAGGAGTTCCTCCATGGACCTGAAGTTCAGTCACGTCGACATACTGGTTGAAAACCTCGAGGAGGCTTGCGCCTATTACGCGCACATCCTCAACGCACGCATCTCAAAGACTTTCGTGTGGGAACGCGGCGGTCTGCATGTGCGCTATGCCGTGGTGCTGATGGGGCAAGAGCGGTTCATGCTGGTCCAGCCGATTGTCGGGAATCTGCGCGAGCTGTTGGACGCCCACGGCGAAGGCATGATTTACCGCCACTGCTACACCACGCCGGACATCGAGGTCGCCTATGACGAGCTGATCGCCGCCGGTGTGCAACCCGAGAATGAAAACGGCGTGCCCCTGGCCCGCGAGAACCTGCAGTCACCTTCTGGCGGGCGCATTATCTGGCTGCCCAAGCGCTTCGGGCACTTCTCCATGGAGATCCTGGAAGAGAAGACACTCGAGGCGTTTATTGAGGAGGCGTTTGGCTGATCGACGCCCACGCCGCCTGGGCCAACAACGACGCATAGGCATTCGGGCTTTTCTTGACCCGCCCGGACAACCACGCCCGGGCGTAGTTTTCTGCCGCGCCAATGATCAGCGAGAGCAAAAGCTCGGCGGGAATGTGGCTGAACGCTTCAGCGCGGCCCTCCTCGCTCATCCACTCGGTCAATTGCCGATTGCGCTGTTTGTTGCGGGTGAGCAATTCATCCTTGAACGGGCCGTTGGCCACGGCGAAACGGCTCTGGAACACAAAGCGCGCCCAGTCGGGTTGTGCGTCCACCCACTCCACATAGCTGCACACCAACGCTTGCACACCTGCCTGGGCGGTTTGCGCCTGCGTCAGGTAGTGCTCACGCAGGGCGGCCTGGTCCTCCAGCGCGGCAAAAAACAGCGCGGCGACGATGCCTTCCTTGCTGCCGAAATGGTGGTAGATGGCACCCACGCTGGTGTCGCACCGCGCGCGGATGGTTTCGATGTTCGTGGCTTCAATACCCACTTCGTTAAAGCAGGCCAGCGCCTCGCGCAGGATGCTGCGCTTGAGGTCGCTGCGTCGGCCCGGGAAGGTGCGCTCGATCAGATCAGGTGCGTGCATGAAGTCGCTCGCCAAATGTGCGGAGTCTAAAGGTACAGCAGCCGCTAGAGAAGGCATGGCTTGACACCCTTGGAATTCACAGAATATTGTTCCGTCACAGAATATTATTCTGTAAACCTATCAGGAGGAAATCCATGAGTCAGTTTCTCAGCATGTTCAACAGCGTAGGCCCAGCCGCGTTCAGCCAGATGGCCTGCCAGGTGGCGCCCTACTTCAGCACCATCAACCCTGAAATCGCCGAACTGCGCCCAGGCCACGCGGTGGTCAACGTGCCGTTTCGCAAGGAAATCACCAACCACCTGGCCTCGGTGCATGCCATTGCGTTGTGCAACGCGGCGGAATTGGCCGGTGGGACGATGACGGATGTGTCGATTGCCCAAGGCGCCAGATGGATTCCCAAGGGCATGACCGTGGAGTACCTGGCGAAGGCCAAGTCGAACATCCGTGCGGTGGCGGATGGCAGTGGCATTGACTGGTCAACGGCTGGCGACAAGATCGTGCCGGTGGATATTTTCGATGAGGGCGGGGTGAAGGTGTTTACGGCGAAGATCACCATGAATGTGAAGATCGCCTGAGGCCGGGACGGCAGGCTCGGCGTTTGCCGAGCCATGCGTCACCTCACCATCGACCACAATGAAGCACCGACGCCGGTGATGCTCTCCCCCGCGATCAAGCCGGCAGCGGCGGTAATCGCAAAACGCTCGGTGAGGCTCGGCCAGCGGCAGCTCACCAGCCAGGTCAGTATGGCGCCCAGGGCCATCATCAGCGAAACCGAAGCCGGCAGCACGAAGGCCAGGCCCAATGCCGCGGCACTCGGCAGGAAGCGGGCGCGATGGGCAGGCAAGGTACTGTCCAGCACGCCGAGCAGCACGCCAACCAAGCCGCCGATGGCAATCGCCCAGCGGATGCTGGTCGACAGCGAGTCGAGCCCATGGGTGAGGGTTTGTGCCACCGCTTTCCAGGTGGCGACCGCCGGTGCCGGCCACTCTTCGGTGAGCAACATGGATTGCGGGTCGGGGATCAGTGCCAGGTAGGCGAATACACCGACGATACTGCCGATGAAAACCCCCAGGATCTGCGCGATCACTTGTTTGTGCGGTGTGGCGCCAATGGCCTTGCCCACCTTGAAATCGTTCATCAGGTCCGTGCATTGCCCGGCTGAACCGCCAGCGGTATTGGCGCTCATCAGGTTGATCGGCACCTGCCCCGGCGCAACGATGCCAAAGCTCAATTGGGACAGTTGGCCGATGGCACCGATGGGCGGGATGCCGGTGGCCCCCACCACGCGCGCGGCGACGGCAGCCAGGCAGATCGCCAGCGGAATGGTGAGCAACGCCATTCCCAGGTCGATGCCGAACAGCAGCGCCTGCAGACTCACCACCAGCCCGATCGACAGCGCAAACCCAGCGGCGGGCCCGGGCTTGGGCAGGGTCCACGTCGAGCCGCCGCTGGACTGGGTCGATCGGTACAACCCCCACAAACGTATCGTCAACGAGGCCAGGGTGGAACACACCATCAGGCTCACGCCCGGCCACAGCAACCACTCCACCAGCGCGGCGAACTGTGGGCCGCTGGTGTCCGCAGGCAATGTCACCAGGTGTTGTGCCAACAACCAGGGGCCCAGCCCGCCCCAGGCGAGCAGGGCGCCGAGCAGCAGGGTCAGGCCCACGCGAATGCCGATGATGCCGCCAAAGCCCACCAGCAACAGCGAAGGGTCGGCAGTGAACGTCAGGCGCTCCAAGTGCGCGCTGGGCGACCAGCGCGGGAACGCCCACATAAAGGTATCGACCCACTTGACCAAACCGGAGAGCAGCGCGGCGCTGAGCAGCACCTTCAAACGCGTCGCGGCTTCGCGACCGTGGTTGTAAATGTGCAACAGGGTTTCCAGGGTGGCCATGCCTTCGGGGAATTTCAACGCGTGGTCATTCAGCAGGGAGGGCCGTAGATACCAGGCGATCCAAATGCCCAGGAAACTGACCGAGAACACCCACGCGATCATCGGCACAGCGTCCAACTGGTTGCCCGTGAGCAAGGTATAGGCCGGGATCGGCGCCACTAACCCGCCGGAAATGATCGACGCGGCGGCCGATGCGACGGTCTGGTTGATATTGCTTTCGTGCAAGGTCCACGGCAGTGGTTCGGCGGCACGCTTGGCCAATCCCTGGAAGATGGCATAGCCGATCAGCAAGGCAATGATCGACATGTTGAACGACCAGCCGATCTTCAACCCGGCGTACACATTGGAGGGCGTGAGCAGAATGCCGAGCACGGTGCCGGTGATGACGGCGCGCAGGCTCAGTTCGCGAATCACGGGGCCGTGCGGGAGGGTCGTGGCGGGCATGCGGATTCCTTTCGGCAAGAACACAGGGCTACCTGACAAGTGAGCCCCATATCCGCCGAAGGTTCATCCCATTGCTCAGCCCAGGCGGAACCGCGCCGTGTTATCGCTCAACGCCTGGCTGCCTTTGCTCAGGGTGTCGGCTGCGCGGTTCACTGCCCGCGCACCGTCGAGCAAGCGCCCGGCGGCCTGGTCCACTTGCTGGATGTTGCCGCTCACTTCATCCGCCGTCGCCGCTTGTTCCTCGACGGCGGTGGCAATCTGCGCCAGGGTGTCGGTCACCTGCTGCACCGCCCCGGCGATCTCGCCCAGACGGGTGCCCAGCCCGGTGACGGACTCCGCATCCGCCAGCGCTTGTTCACACGCGGCGCCCATCAGGGTGACCGCCTGGCTGACCGTGGCGCGCAGGCTGTCCACGGTACCGGCGATCTGTGCGGTGGAGGCCTGGGTGCGCTGCGACAAACTGCGCACTTCATCGGCCACCACCGCAAAACCACGGCCCTGCTCGCCGGCGCGCGCGGCTTCGATGGCGGCGTTGAGGGCCAGCAGGTTGGTCTGTTCGGCGATGCCGCGAATGGTGTCGACCACCGACTGAATCTGCTGGCCCTGCTGGCTGACTTGCTCCAGCGCATCGGCGGTATCAGTCAGGCGTTGGTTGAGTTGCTGGATGCTGGCCGTGGTGCGCTGGCTGTCACGGCTGCTGTCTTCGGCAATACGCCGGGTCTGCTGGGCACTGCCCGAGGCGTGCTCGCAGCTTTTGGCGACGCCCAGGGAAGTGGCGGCCAGCTGGGTCGCAGCGGCGGCAATCTGGCTGATTTGGTGTTGCTGGTCTTCGACTTCGGTAAGGGTGCTGCCCGATTGCGAATTGAGGGTGAGCACCGCCGAGCCGAGTTGCTGCGTCTCGTGATTGACCCCCAGCAGGCTGGTGCGCAGTTGCACCACCGCCACGTTCAGCGCGGTGCTGATGGCCGCGAGTTCGTCGCGCCCTTCCACCGCCACCTCCACGCACAGGTTGCCGTCGCGCAGGGACTCGGCCAGGGTGGTGATGCCGCTGGCGCTGCGGCGGATCGAGGCTTGCAGGCACATGAACAGGTACAGCGCGGCCAGGGCCAGCAGACTGAATATGGCCGCGACGGGGACAAATTTCTGCAACGAACGGTCACGGTAGTGACCCAGGCGCGCATCCAGCGAGTCGAGGGATTGGTTACGCAGCGCGCCCAGGCTGTCGAGCATGCCGTCGACACTGGTTTCAAAGGCCGCGGTATCAAGCTTGATGGTGCCGCCGAACACGCCGTCGTCGAGCACTTTGAGTTCGTTGTCCAGGCGTTGCAGGCTGGTGTCGTACTGGGTGGTCCAGGGTTCCAGGCCGGCATATTGCTTGGCCTTGAGCGAGGCCGCCGCCTTGACCAATTGGTCCCGCGCATCGCCGATACGGCCGCGCAGGTCACGCATCTGCAAACGGCTTTGCAAGGTGAATTGCCCGGAGGCGATGGACGACTGGCCGACACTGGCCATGCGCCCGATGCGCTCGATCAGGTCCGGTGTGTACTGGGTGGAAATCTGCATCAACAGGTAGGTTTCCAGCCACGGGTCGAGAATCAGGCCGGCGTCCAGGGTGATCTGTTCGCGCAGGGTTTGCATGGCGGTCAGGGCCGAGGTGAAACGGTCGTAACCGTCCGGCCACCAGCCCACGGTGCGCAGAGACTGGGAGTCCATGCCCTTGACCGTGGCCTGCAACGCATCGAAGTGGGCCAGCACGTCGGCACCGGCATTCCGGGCCTTGAGTGAATCCCCCAGGGCTTGCAGGCTCTGCAGGATCAGTGGGAAATTCGCATCGACCTTGTCCATTGCCGCCTTCGCCGCCGGGGTCGGGGCGTGCAGGATATCGGCGGCTTTCCAGCGTGCGGCCAGGTTGCGCTGCGCCGTCAACTGGCCGTCCAGCCCATCCAGGGCCAGCAGTTGGCGAACGCCGGATTGCTCGCTGGAAATCACGGTCAGTTTGTCGCGGTAGTCCGAGCCGATCATCCACAGGCTGCCCGCCAGGGGCAGCATGAACAGGAAGAATAGAATCTGGAACTTGCGCGCAAAGCCGAACCGCCCCAGCAGGCGGATACCCGGTGATAAAAGGCTGTGCATGTGCGACCACTCCCCAAAAACGACCCAGGCGGTGCACCGCCGGGTGAAGCCTTGAAATGACTAACAGCAAAATGCCATGTCATTGATTGGGAAGGCACTAGCAAGATGTGGGCCGTTGGTAGAGAGGCCGGATACAGACGGGTTGGCACCTGACGGTGCACGCAAAGCGCCCTGAAATGGGGCAAAACCACCCATCACTGAGCGCAGATTTGTAACCACGCCACAAATCCAAGCCCCCCTCCTACATTTTCACTCCCCGACAGCCTCGCTTACCCTTGCGTCTGTCCGGCCATGTACCGGCTGAAGTTATTGATGTGATCATCCAGATTATCCTCAAGCATCATCCGGTACTGGTCGCAGAAGTACTTCAACATCGCCTCCCGTGCATCGGCCATTTCCGCGCCGGACTTGAAGTTGCGCGCACTCGCCCAGGCGTTGAAGCGCGTGGTGCCAAACATCATCGAGGCGCTGACCTGGCCGAGGTTTTCGTGGGCCTGGAGCTGCGCGTTCGACAGCTCGATATGCGCGTCGGCGCGGTCGTAGAAGGTGGGGTCGATGGCGTCTGCCATGGTGGTTTTCCTTGGTCATCAGGTTTGAATGAGGGTCGATCAAGCCAGCAGCGCGGTGATCCACCTGGCCTGTTGGGAAATCTCCTGCCACTTTTCCTGCGGCACCGCCTGCCGCGCCTGCTCGAAGCTGGCCAGGGTCTTGTGCTTTTGCTGCAACAGGCGCTGCCACTTGGCCAGGAACGCCGGGCTGCGCGCCTGCATTTGCAGGGGGCCGAAGTACAGCTGTTCGGCGGTGTAGGCCACCGGTCCGGTGCGCTCGGCCACGATGATCTCGTAGTAGAAACGGTTCTCGCGCAGCAGCTCTTCATGGAGGATCGCGTAGCCGTTGTCCATCAGCCACTGGCGCAGCGGTTGTTCGCCACCGTGGGGTTGCAGGATCAGGCGCTCCTGGCCGCTCAGGTGCCGTTTGCCGCTTTCAAGAATGTCGCGGATCGTCTCGCCGCCCATGCCGCAGACGCTGATAGCGGTGATGCCGTCATGGGGTTCGATGGCCGCCAGCCCATCGGCCAGGCGCACGGTGACCTGCTGTTCCAGGCCGTTGTCGCGCACGGTACGTTGCGCCGCATGGAATGGCGTGGTCGCCACCTCCCCCGCCACTGCCGCCGTGATCAGGCCGCGACGCAGCAACGCCACCGGCAAATAACCGTGATCGGAGCCGATATCGGCCAGCCGCGCACTCGCCGGTACGTTAGCGGCCACGCGCTCCAGGCGCAGGGATAAGCTGTGTTCGTTCAACGGCCCTGCTCCCCGGAAAAACGATCGCGGCTGTTGGTCAGGTGCAGCACCATGGCGGCGCGGGCGGCGTCCGGGTCCTGGCGTTTGATCGCGTTGAAGATCGCCTCGTGCTCCAGGTTCGCCAACTGGCCCAGCCTGGCGAAGTCGGCACCGCCGCGCTCATCGCCCTTGACCTGGGTGCGCGGGATCATCGCATTGCCCAGGTGCAGCATGATTTCGGTGAAGAAGGTGTTGCCGGTGGCCTCGGCGATCAGTTGGTGAAAGCGTTTGTCTTCCTCCACGCAGCTGTCGTTACTGGCCAGGGAAGCCTGGTAGTCGTCCAGCGCCTGGCGCATGTGGGCCAATTGGGCGTCGGTGCGGCGCACGGCCGCCAGCGCGACGGCTTGTACTTCAAGGCCCAGGCGCAACTCCAGCATGTTGCGCACGCTGGCCACCGTGTCCACATGCAGGCGCAAACCTTGCTGGGCCTGCTGCTCCAACACAAAGGTGCCGATGCCGTGGCGGGTCTCGACCAGGCCGGACGCCTGCAACTTGGAGATAGCCTCGCGCACCACCGTTCGGCTCACGCCGTGCTCGTGCACGATGGTGGATTCCGAGGGCAGTTTTTCACCGGGTTTGAGTTGGCCGAGCAGGATGCGCTGGGTCAGCGCGTCGACCACGCCTTGGGCCAGGTTGGTGGAGCGTCTGCGGACAGAGCTTCCATTATCGATGGGCATATTACGCGTCCACAGGGTTGAGCAGCCGCAAGCTTAACATCCCCACCTGGCCCTCGCGCCTACGGGGTGGTTGATGCGCAAAAAACCGCCTACTTGTATGACAACCAATCTGTAAAGCTCTCTATAACCAAGAAAAACCAAGGACGTTGCAGAAAAAATAAAACAGCTTGTATGATGTCTGGTAACTCGACACGCAAACCCACATAAAAAAAATCAGGGGGAGTCTGGAATGGTGACCACTTCAAGCCATGCATCTGCCACACCCGAAAATGATGCCGTCCTCACGCGCGCCGTGAGCAAGGTGAAGGGCCATGTGCTCCCACTGTTCGTGATCATGTTCATCCTCAACTACATCGACCGGGTCAATATCGGTTTTGTGCGCACGCACATGGAACACGACCTGGGCATCGGCGCAGCGGCGTATGGCTTCGGTGCCGGGTTGTTCTTCATCGGCTATGCCCTCTTCGAAGTGCCCTCCAATATGCTGCTGCAAAAGGTCGGCGCGCGTATCTGGCTGACCCGCATCATGTTCACCTGGGGCATCGTCGCTACGCTGATGGCGTTCATTCAGAACGAAACCCACTTCTACATCCTGCGCTTCTTGCTGGGCGTGGCTGAAGCCGGCTTTTTCCCGGGGGTGATCTACTACTTCACGCGCTGGTTGCCCGGTGTGGAGCGTGGTAAAGCCATTGCGATTTTCCTCAGTGGCTCGGCGGTCGCGTCACTGATTTCCGGTCCGCTTTCCGGCGCGCTGTTGCAGATCGAAGGGTTTGGCTTTCACGGCTGGCAATGGATGTTTGCCATTGAAGGCCTGGCCTCAGTGGCGCTGGGGTTCTTTGTGTGGTTCTGGCTCGACTCCAAACCCCACGACGCCAAATGGATGACCCGCGAGGAACAGGACGCACTGGTCAATGCCATCGACCAGGAACAACGCGACCGCGAAGCCCTCACCCGCGTCAAGCCGACCCTCGGCAAGCTGCTCAAGGACCGCCAGATCCTGCTGTTCTGCGCGTTGTATTTCTGCATCCAGCTGACGATCTATGCCGCCACGTTCTGGCTGCCGAGCATCATCAAGAAGATGGGCGACTTGAGTGATGTTCAGGTCGGTTTCTTCAACTCGATCCCGTGGCTGATCTCGATCATCGCCATGTACGCCTTCGCGTCGTTGTCCGGCAAGTTCAAGTTCCAGCAGGCCTGGGTCGCGGCAGCACTGCTGATTGCGGCGGCGGGGATGTTCATGTCGACCACCGGCGGGCCTATCTTCGCGTTTGTGGCGATCTGCTTTGCGGCCATCGGCTTCAAGTCGGCGTCGTCACTGTTCTGGCCGATCCCCCAGGGCTACCTGGATGTGCGCATTGCCGCTGCGGTGATCGCGCTGATCAACTCCATCGGTAACCTGGGCGGCTTCGTCGCGCCGACCACCTTCGGCTTTCTGGAGCAGACCACCGGTTCGATCCAGGGTGGCCTCTATGGCCTGGCCGGCACCTCGGTGCTCGCCGCGGTCCTGGTGTTTTTTGCCAGGACGGCCCCCTCTGCCGCATTGAAGCCACCGAGCGGCGTGCCCACCGCCGCCCTCGGCAAACCACTTTGAGACCCGTCAGGAACCTGCCATGAATACTCCCGTCGTTACGCACTTCCAGGTCATCCCCGTCGCCGGCCACGACAGCATGTTGCTCAATCTCAGCGGCGCCCATGGGCCATACTTCACGCGCAATATCGTCATCCTCAAGGACAGTTCGGGCAACACCGGCGTCGGCGAAGTGCCCGGCGGCGAGCGCATCCGCGAAACCCTGGAAGACGCCCGCAGCCTGGTGATCGGCCAGCCCATCGGCCAGTACCAGCGCATCCTCAACCAGATGCGCAGCGCCTTTGCTTCACGCGATGCCGCCGGTCGCGGCCTGCAGACCTTTGACCTGCGCATCACCATCCATGCCGTCACCGCCATGGAAGCGGCGCTGCTCGATTTGCTGGGCCAGTTTCTCGAAGTGCCGGTGGCGGCCTTGCTCGGCGAAGGACAGCAGCGCGATGCGGTAAAAATGCTCGGCTATCTGTTCTATGTCGGCGACCGCAACGCCACCACGCTCGCCTACCGCAACGAAGCCGACAGCGACGACGACTGGTTCCGCCTGCGCCATGAAACGGCCCTGACCAGCGACGCCGTGGTACGCCTGGCCGAAGCCGCCCAGGCCAAATACGGCTTCAACGACTTCAAGCTCAAAGGCGGCGTATTGAGCGGCGACGCCGAAATCGAAGCGGTCACCGCCTTGGCCGAACGCTTCCCGGATGCACGCATCACCCTCGACCCGAACGGCGCCTGGTCACTGAAAGAGGCTATCCGCCTGTGCCGCGACCAGCACCACGTACTCGCCTATGCCGAAGACCCCTGCGGTGCAGAAAACGGTTACTCAGGTCGTGAGGTCATGGCCGAATTCCGCCGTGCCACCGGCCTTAAGACCGCCACCAATATGATCGCCACCGACTGGCGCGAGATGGGCCACGCGATCCAGCTGCAATCGGTCGACATCCCCCTCGCCGACCCGCACTTCTGGACCCTGCAGGGCTCGGTGCGTGTTGCACAGATGTGCCATGAGTGGGGCCTCACCTGGGGCTCGCACTCCAATAACCACTTCGATATTTCCCTGGCGATGTTCACCCAGGTGGCCGCCGCAGCACCGGGCGACATCACCGCCATCGACACCCACTGGATCTGGCAGGACGGCCAGCGCCTGACCAAAGCGCCGCTGAACATCGAAGGTGGTTACGTGAAAGTGCCGAGCAAGCCAGGCCTGGGCGTGGAGATCGACCTGGACGCCGTGGCCCAGGCCCACGAAGTCTACAAAGGCATGGGCCTCGGCGCGCGGGATGACAGCGTGGCGATGCAATTCTTGATTCCGGGGTGGCGCTTCAACAACAAGCAACCCTGCCTGGTGCGATAACCCCTTCCTGCAGGAGCGAGCTTGCTCGCGAAGATCGCCAAGGATAAAGCGTCCTCTCCGGATAAACGCAATGCCTAGGTTTTCTTCGCGAGCACGCTCGCTCCTGCAATTGGCTGTACCGTCAGCTCGACGCCCAAGGCCAGCATCAGCTTCTGGATCGTCTCGTAGCGGGTCTTCGAGCCGCCTTTCAACGTTTTATAAAGACTCTCCCGGTTCACCCCAGCCGCCTCGGCCACTTTGTTCACACCTTGGGCCTTGGCAATCTCGGCAAGCGCCTTCATCAGCACCTGCATGTCTTGAGCCTTCATACTTTGCGCCAGATACGCACTGATGGTCTCCGGGCTGTCAAGAAAGCGCGAAGCCTCATAGACGCTGGTTCCGGACGTATCCAGATCGAGGATCGGCATATCCTCGGCTACTCCCTGTCGATGCCAATGGATTTTTGTTTCCGGCGAGCGCCGGAACAAAAAAACCTGGTTCAGCACCTGCACAACCATCGGATGGATACTATGAGCGCTTGTTTCCCCAATGTTTAAAGCACCCGATCAAACAACGGCGCCACGTCATACCGCTGCTTCAACATCTGTGCATCCACCAAAAAGTCCGCCGTGGCCTGGGCCTCGCTGATAATCGTCGGCGAGATCGGCAGCACCTTGATTGCATCGCGCTTGAACCACACCTTGGCGATTTCCGGCGCCGACTGGTTGGCCTTCGCCCAGGCTTCGGCGTATTCATCGACGTGGGTGTTGCTCCAGGCTCGGGCGCGAGTCAGGCGGGCAATGAAGTCTTTGATGATCGCGCTTTTCTGCGCCAGGGCCGGCTCGTACGCCACGATGTAGGTCGGCGCACTCATCAGGCCCTTGGCGTTGCGGATCAGGGTGCTGCCTTCTTTTTCCTGCAGCGACACGTAGGGTTCCCAGGTACCGAAGGCGTCGATGTCGCCCTGGGTCAACGCCAGGCTGGCCTCGGCCGGCAGCAGGTATTTGAAGTTGACGCTGCTGCGTGGCACCCCCGCTTCATCCAGCGCCTTGTACGCCAGTTGCTGGCTCCATGAGCCGTTCCAGATGGCGACGGTCTTGCCTTTGAGGTCGGCCACCGAGTGAATGCCCTTGCGCGCCACAATGCCCACGCCATCAAGGCTGGTCTGGGTGCTGGCGACGACTTTTACCGGTGCGCCGTTGGCGGCCAGGCTGATCACCGGGGTGTCGCCGACGATGCCCACATCCAGCGCGCCGCTGGCCACGGCCGAGGCTACCGGGGAATCGGTGTTGAAGCGCTTGAAGTCGACTTTGTACGGCAGGTCCTCCAGCTCGCCGGACAGCTCCAGCACGATGCGGTTGGAAAAGAACTGGTCACCCACGACGAGGGTCAACGGCTCGGCGGCGCTGGCCGACGGACCATAGAGCGCAAGGGAGGCCACGCCCAGCAAGGACAGCAGTGTTCGACGGTTGATCATGAAAAATCCCACAGGGTTAGAGGGTTGGTTTAACCATCTGTGGGCATGCAGTCTGGTCGCGTCAGGTAGAAGCTAACGCAATAAAAGCGCGGGGTTTAATACTGTTGGGCACTATCGATAGAACCGTCCCACAGGTCGCTAGTTGCTTTTCGTATTAAAACCTTCGCTGCCGCTGGGTTAGGGTGACGTCACCAGACCACTGGACCCCAGCACCTGAACCACTTTCAGCAAGGTCCATTGCATGTCGATTCCCGCTTTGAATATCTGGGGCGCTCCGCCCACTGCCCGCTACGAACAACTGGCCGCGCCGTTTCGCCCACTGTTTGCGCACATTCTCGCGCAGGCCGCCGAGGCGGATCAGACACGCGCCAGCCTCGCCACGGTGATCCAGCAACTGAACGCCCTGGGTTTGCCGCGCTGGCGCCTGCCGGCCAGTTATGGCGGCCAGGATGCGACCCTGGTCGAGCTGCTCACGCTGCTTGCGGAACTGTCCGCCGCCGACTCCAACATCACCCAGGCCCTGCGCGGCCACTTTGGTTTTTGCGAAGACGTACTCAGCGCCAAGGACCTCGACTGGCGCGCCAAGTGGCTGGACCGCCTCGGCCAAGGCGCCCTGCTCTCCCCCGGCAGCACCGAAGTCGGCAACGGAGCCCGTGGCGATTTCGACACCCGCCTGCACCGCGATGCCGCCGGCGCATTGCGCATCAGCGGCAAGAAGTTCTACACCACCGGCGCGCTCTACAGCGACCTGATCAATACCATCGCGACCGGTGAAAACGGCACCGTGTATACGGTTGTCGTCGACCTGAAAGCCCCCGGCGTGAAGATCGTCGACGACTGGAACGGCTTCGGCCAACGCCTCACCGCCAGCGGCACCTGCATCTTCGATCACGCACCGGTGATGGACAACGATGCGCGCCCCACCCAACAGCGCTTCGGCCATGGACAGTCGTTCTTCCAGCTCTACCACCTCAGCACCCTCGCCGGAATCGCCCGACGCGCCGCCCTCAGCGGTGCCGAAGAACTCAGCCAGCGCGCCCGCACCTTCACCACGGGCAATGCCGACACCGCAGGCGAGGACGTGCAACTGCTACAGGTGATTGGCGAAGTCGCGAGCCAAGCCTACGCTGCTCAAGCGATTGCCCAGCAAGCGGCGCAACGCCTGGAGTACACCGCGCAGTCTGTGATTGCCCATGACCAGCCACTGCATGACGATGATCCGCAGGTTGCATTGGCCGAGCTGGAAGTGTGCCTGGCGGTGAACCCGGTGGTGGATGCGACGCTGGCCGCGACCACCGCCTTGTTCGACGCCCTGGGCGCCAGTGCCACCGCCAGCAGCAAGGCGCTGGACCGGCTGTGGCGCAATGCGCGCACCCTGGCGAACCATAACCCGCGGGTGTACAAGTCGCGGATCGTAGGCAATTACCTGGTCAATGGAGTCCTGCCGCCTGCGCAGTGGCGGGTGGGTGTGGCAAAAAGCACTGACAGTTAGAGGGCACAACAAAGATCAAAGGTGGGAGGGGGCTTGCCCCCGATTGCGGACATCCAGTCACTGCATTGTTAGTTGACCCATCGCCATCGGGGGCAAGCCCCCTCCCACAGGTAACCTACACGCTCACAAACTTCAGCACCCGCGCCAACATCCGGTCGCAGGCCTGCAACTGCGCCAGGCTGATGAACTCGTCCGGTTTGTGGCCCTGCTCCATGCTGCCAGGCCCACACACCACCGTAGGAATACCGACCTGGTCGAACAGACCACCCTCTGTCCCAAAGGCCACCGTGCCAAAATCCTGCGAGCCACAGAACTGCGCCACCCATTCGGCGGCCTGGCTTTCAGGCGCTGTGGCCAGCCCGGGATAGCTCGACAACTCACTGATGCTGATCGCCGATTGCGCACTCACCGCGCGCATCGCCGGCAACAGGGAATGCTCGGCGTAGTCGCGCAGTTGCTGCACCACCTGCCAGGGATCCTGGGCCGGCAGCGAGCGCACTTCAAAGTCGAAACTGCAGTCCTGCGGCACGATATTGAGCGCCTTGCCGCCACTGATCAAACCAGTCTGCACCGTAGAAAACGCCGGGTCGAAACGCGCATCCAGATGCTCTGGCGCCTTGAGCGTTTCGCCGAGCCGCACCCATTCGCTGACCAGGCGCGCCGCGTATTCAATGGCGTTCACGCCCGCCGGCGCGTACGCCGAATGGCACGCCGCGCCATGCACCTGGCAGCGCATCGCCAGCTTGCCTTTGTGGCCCAGCACCGGCTTGAGTTCGGTGGGTTCGCCAATCACACACAGCAGCGGCTTTACCGGCTGCCCGTGGAACCGCTCGATCAGCGAGCGCACGCCCAGGCAACCGACTTCCTCATCGTAGGACAGGGCGATATGCACCGGCATGCGCAACGGCGCCTCCACCAACGCCGGCACGCACGCCAGCACACAAGCGATGTAGCCCTTCATGTCCGCCGTGCCACGGCCGTACAACTTGCCGTCCTGTTCGGTCAGCTCGAACGGCGCCACGCGCCAGCGCTGCCCGTCCACCGGCACCACATCGGTATGCCCGGACAACACGATGCCGGGCACCTGCGCCGGGCCAATGGTCGCAAGCAGGTTGGCCTTGCTCTTGTGCGCGTTGTACACCAGCTCACAGGCCACGCCGTGGTCTTGCAAATAGGTGCGCACGAAGTCGATCAAGGCCAGATTGGATTCGCGGCTGGTGGTGTCGAAACGCACCAGTTGCGCCAGCAGGTCGCGGCTGTTCATCGGTCATCTCCCGGCACCGCATAACCCGGTGCGATCTGCGGGTTGAGGGCGCGGTCGATGTAATCCTGCAGTTGCCCGCGATAGGCTTGCCAGAGTTGGTCGAGGGCGCTGATCGGGTCCGCATCGGCCCAATCCACACGCAGATTGACCACTGGCCACAGCAGGTCATCGACAATCACCAGCGCCGCCGAATGCACCGGCCCCGCTTCACCACCACCTGCCACACCGGCGTGCATCGCGGCCAGCAGGCGGTCGGCCAGGTGCCCCGGGGCCGCTTCGAACGCCGCCACCATGGCCTCGATTACGCCGGGGTTGGCCAACATGTTCCCTGCCGCCACGCATTGCTCGCCACTCACTGCGTGGTGAATACCCAGGGTCTGCGCACCGCTGAAATGCGCGGTGCGGCCCAAGTGATCAATCACGCTGACCTGGCGATACTCGCTGTGATCCTGACCGGCCAACGTCGCCAGCGCTTCACTCGGTGTCAGGCCCTGCTCCAGTAAATCCAGCACCTGAGGCCCCAGGCTCGGCAAGGTAATGTTCTGCGATGCCACCGCGCCCACGCCGGGACGCAGCCATGGGCAACGCGCGCCCACGGCAATGCTCGATGAGCTGATCGCAATGCCCAACTGGCCCGTCTCGGCGCAGCGGGCGACAACGGAAAACGTCATGGAGGTGTCCTCAATCGAGCACGGAAGGGTCAGCGTCGATCATCAACTGCTTCATTTCTTCGAAATGCTGGCGCGAAAAGTCCGCGATGCCTTCCCAGCCCCGCGCGGTTTTTTCTGCCACTTCATCGGACAGCACCCGCAACGGCTGTCCGGTGGACCAGGCCGTGACGAGGATCTGGCAGGAACGTTCCAGGGTCCAGATGTCGTCGAACGCTTCACCGATGGAACCGGCCGTGACCATTACGCCGTGGTTGCCCATCAACAAGCGCGTCTTGCCGTCGAGCAACCCGGCCAGCCGTGCGCCTTCGGCCTCGGTGTCGGCCATGCCGCCGTACAACTCGTCCACGGCTACGCGGTTGAAGTAACGCGCGGTGTTCTGGTCGATCGGCGGGATGTGCGGCCTGGCCAGGCACGCCACCGCGGTGGTGTACACCGGGTGCAGGTGCAGCACCGCACGGGTCTGTGGCAACAGCCGGTGGATCTGCCCGTGGATCGACCAGGCCGTGGCGTCCACGTTGGGGTGATCGGCACAGGCCGTGTCGTGCGCATTCAACAGCAACAGATCGCTCGCGCGGATACGCGAAAAGTGCTTCCACTTCGGGTTGAGCAGAAACTGTTTGCCATCGGCCGAAACGGCGGCACTGAAGTGGTTGGCCACCGCTTCATGCATGCCCAGATGGGCGATGATGCGAAAGGTCGCCGCCAGGTCGATGCGCGTCTGTTCTTCGTGGGATAACGCCATGGATCGCTCTCCGCAGGGCGCGGCCGCAGGCGAATGCGGCACGCGCGTGTAGGTTTACTTCGGCATCAGTGCGGCGATGTCGGCATCGGTCGGCGCTTGGAAGTTGTACTTCTTGAGCAGGGCGGCGTACTCCGGCGTGGCGCGGTATTTTTCCAGGCCGTCGAGCAGGGCTTTTTTCACCGTGTCATTGCCTTTCTTCACGCCGAAGCCGTTGAGCACCGGGTAGATCAGGGTGTCGGACGAGATCACCACGCGGCTGCCGAGCTTGTCGATCACGCCTCGGGCCACGGCGGCATCGGTGATCTGCGCTTCGACGGCGTGGGCCAGCAGCGCCTGGGTGGTTTGCGGGTCAGTGCTGTATTCGCTGATCTGGATCGGCTTCAGGCCCTTGGCGACGCAGTATTCGGTGGACAGCTTGTTCATCTGCGCCAGCCACGAGGTGGCCCCCATGGAGCCGATCTTGTGACCGCAGAACTCTTCCGGGGTCTTGGGCTGGAAGGCGCTGTCCTTGAGGGTGAGGATCGACTCGCCGCTTTTCAGATAAGGGATCATGTCGATCACTTTGACACGCTCGGCGGTGATGTACATCGACGAGTTGGTCACATCGAAACGCCCGGCCTGCAGGCCAGTGATCAGGTTGGGGAAGCGTGTGTCGAGGGTCTCGACCTGGCGGCCCATGACCTTGCCCAGGCCGTCCATGAACTCGATATCAAAACCCGCCGGCTTGTTGTTATCCATGTACTCATAGGGGAAGAACGTCACGTCGGAACCGGCGATGATCTTGCCGTCCTGCTGGAACGCCGAAGCGGCCAACGAGGTCAGTGCAACGGCTGCGCCCAGCAGGCACACGGCAAGGGGACGAACACTTTTACGAAACGCTGTCATGGTGATTACCTGCAAGGGTTTAGGGGGGTTAGGCAGTGGCTGAATCTTGTCCCGCCTGTTGCACGAAGAACGAGGCACCACGGGGCTTCTGCGGCAGGCGCATGTGGTTGTCGGTGGAACGCACCAAGCCACTTTCTTCACCGGCCACCAACAGGCCGGCATGTGCGCTGGGCAACGGGTTTTCGCCGAAGGGCAGCGCGTCTTCAGCGGCATAGACACTGATGAACAGCGTGCGCGGCAGTTCGGTCTCGTTTGGGCTGGAAGCATGCAAAAGCCGGGTGTGCATGAAGCACACCGAGCCGGCCGGCCCGTAGCAGGCCACCGGTTGCTGGCAGTGTTGCGCGACCACGCTGTCGTCCACCGAACCGGTGAAACGCTGATGCTGCCAGTGCGACCACAGCGGGCCTTTGTGGCTGCCGGGGATCACGTTCAGCGGGCCGTTCTGCGGCGTCACTTCGCTGACCATCAGCAAGGCGGTGACGATGTCGTCGTTGCTGTGGGGCGTGAACAGGAAGTCCTGGTGCCACTTCACCTGGGTCGCGGTGTGGGGCAGTTTGGAGTTGATCTTGCTGTGGTGAAAACGCGTACCCTGGGCGCCGATCAGTTGCGCGGAAATCGCCGCCATGCGCGAGTGCAACGCCACGCGCTCATAGGCCGGCGAAATCTCCGTGGGCGAGCTGACCCGGCGCAGGGACGGGTGGTCGGCGCGGTGGTCGCCCTCCAGGTCAAAGCGCTCACGGCCATCGACAGTGGCGCCCCAACCCCGGTCATGGCTGCGGCTTTCTTCCACCCATTGGTCGAAGTCGTGCTGCAACGCGGCCACTTCATCCTGCGACAGCACGCCTTCTACCACCAGGAAGCCGTCGCGCTGGAATTGTTCGATTTGCGATTGCTCGATCATTTTAGTGTTTCCTGAACGTTAAAGAGATCACGCCAGCGAGACGTCCTTGAGGAACGCCTCCACGCGTGGGTTGTGGCCGCTGCGCAAGACGCCCGGCGTGTCGTCGCAGACCACGCGGCCCTTCTCCATGAACACGATGCGGTCGGAGACCTTGAAGGCAAAGTTCATCTCGTGGGTGACGATGACCATGGTGATGCCCTCCTCGGCCAGGGCTTCGATCACCTGCAGCACCTCGTTGACCTTCTCCGGGTCCAGCGCCGAGGTAGGCTCATCGAACAGCATGATCTGCGGGCGCATCATCAAGGCGCGGGCGATGGCTACGCGTTGCTGTTGGCCGCCAGACAACTGGTGCGGGTACTTCCAGGCGTGGTCGAGCATGCCGACCTTGTGCAGCAGCGCGTAGGCCTGTTGCTTGAGTTCGGCGGTCGCGCCCAGGCGGTGGTACTTGGGCGCCATCAGCAGGTTGTCGAGCACGCTCAAGTGCGGGAACAGGTTAAAGCTCTGGAACACCATGCCGATGTGCAGGCGATGCTCGGCGTGCTCGATGTACTGGGGTTTCTGCGCGCCGACTTTGTTCAAGTGGATGAAGGGTTGGCCATTGATCCTGATCTCGCCGTTGTCCAGTTGCTCCAGACCATTAAGCAGGCGGATCAGCGTGGTCTTGCCGGAGCCCGACGGACCGATCACAGACACCACTTCACCGGGCTGGATCTGCAGATTCACCGAGCCCAATACCTCGATATCGTTGTAGGCCTTGTGCAACCGCGTGGCCTGCAACGCCGACTCGCCATTATTGGCCGGGCGCGCCAAGGCAGTGCGCTGCTGGGTCGCCAGGGCCAGCACCGCCGCATCGGGAACACGGGACACGTTGCGCTGGTTGACGTCGAGAAAGCGCTCCAGGCGCTTGAGCAGGAAGTCGAACACCGTGACGATAAACACATAGAAGAACGCCACCGCCGCCATGGTTTCGATCACCAGGAAGTTCTGCGAATACAGGCGCTGGCCGACCATCAGGATCTCGGTCAGGGAGATCACCGACACCAGGGAGGTGAGCTTGACGATGGAGATGTATTCGTTGGCCAGCGACGGCAACGCTACCCGCAGCGCCTGGGGAATTACCACGCGCCACTGGGTGCCGAAGAACTTCAGGCCCAGCGCACGAGCCGCCTCGCCCTGCCCTTTGGGAATCGACAGCAGGCCACCGCGATGGATCTCAGCCACGTAGGCGGTCTCGCAGATCACCAGGGCCAACAGGCCGGACCAGAACGGGTCGGCCAGCACCGCCGAGGTACCGGGCAACGCTTGCGGCAGGTTGTAGATAAAGATCAGCAGCACCAGCAACGGCAGGCTGCGAAATAGCCAGATGTAGCCGCGGGCCGGCACGCTCAGCAGGCCATGTCTGGATTGCTTGGCCAGGGCCAGCAGAAAGCCCAGGCCAATGCTCAACACCCAGGTCAGGGTGCTGAGCTTGATCACCGTCCACGTCGCGCGCCAGAACTCGGCATCGCCCAGCAAACCCAACATGTAGTTCCAGTCGAATGTCATCGTCGCTGTGCCCTGAGAAGTTGATCTACATCGATGGGTTCAGAGTCGTGGCGGGAGGCGGTTGGGGTCAATTCGTAAAAGCCGGGGCACTGGGTAGGCAGAACCTATGCAGCCTGAGAGCAACCAAAATCCAATGTGGGAGGGGGCCCCCTCCCACCTTTGGTGCAGGCTTGAATCGGCCGTATTGCGCATGCCACTTACTGGTGCAAGCTCAGCCCACACCGCTCAACACCCGCACCGCATGCGGGTCAAAAAAGCTCGGCGGCGCCATGCCGGGGATGTACTGGTCGGACACAAACATGCGGCACCGCTCGGCAAACGCCGACACCACCCGCGACAGCTGGGTGTTGCTGGCCGTGGCGTAGCCCAGGCGCATCGGCCGGTGTGCACCCGCCAGGCGCAGGCGGATCACGCGCTTGCCGTCCTGGGACATGTTCGATTTGGGCCGCGCATTCGCGAAGGAATAGCCGATACCGTTGCCCACCATGGCGCGCACCGTTTCAAGGTTGGTGGAGCGCATGATGATGTTCGGTGTGGTGCCGGCCTGGATGAACAGGCTGAGGAAATAGTCACGGCTCCACGGCGTGTCGAGCAGCACCACCGGGAAGGCCTCCAGGTCCTGCATGCTCACGGCCAGTGAGTTCGCCAGTGGGTGGTACTCGCCCACCATCACGTAGGGCGGCAGTTGCGCCAGGGGTTGGAAGTCGATGTCCGGGCTGGTCACCAGGTCGTAGGTCAGGGCGATATCCAGCTCGCCGCTGCGCAGTTTTTCCAGCAGCTCTTCATGGTTGCCCTCGGCTTGCGTCAGCCGTACGCCGGGAAACGCACGGCCGAAACCGAACACCAGCTCTGGCGTGATCATCGGCGCCAGCGACTCCAGGCAACCCACGCGCAACGGCCCGCGCACCGTGTTCAAGGACTCCGAGGCGATGGTGTAGAGGTTGGTCATCTGCTCCAGGATCAGCTTGGCTTCTTGCATCACCAGGCGCCCCACCGCCGTGAGGGAAATGCCCTGGGCGTGATGGCGGATGAACAACTGAATGCCCAGCTCCGCCTCCATATGGGTGATCGCCGCCGAGATCGACGGCGACGACACATGAATGCGCTCGGCGGCCGCACTGATGCTGCCCGCCTCTCCCGACGCGACGAAATACTCCAGTTGACGCTGAGTAATACGACTGAGCATGACGCCTGCCCCTCAACAATGACTGTACCGGTGGTGTTGCAGGGTTCGTGCCGGGTCAGGCGCAAACCGATGACCTGCACGGGCTTCGGTTTTTCCTAAGCACTACCCCGCGCAAATGCTGGTTTCGCCGCAGCCGGGGCGGTGTGAAGCTGGATCTATCCCGCTTCCCACGAGTTGCCGTTATGCCGACCCACACCCGCATCCGCATGTTCAATACCCAACAGACCTACCCCAACCAGGCGCTGGACAACGACCTGTGCCAGGCCGTGCGCGCCGGCAACACCATTTACGTGCGCGGCCAGATCGGCACCGATTTCGACGGCAACCTGGTCGGCCTCGGCGACCCGCGCGCCCAGGCCGAGCAGGCGATGAAGAACGTCAAGCTACTGCTGGAAGAAGCAGGTTCGGACCTGTCGCACATCGTGAAGACCACCACCTATCTGATCGACCCGCGCTACCGCGAGCCGGTGTACCAGGAGGTGGGCAAGTGGCTCAAAGGTGTGTTCCCGATTTCCACTGGGTTGGTGATCTCCGGGCTGGGCCAGCCGGAGTGGTTGATGGAGATCGATGTGATCGCCGTGGTGCCGGACGATTGGGCCGTATGAAAGCGCTGATTGCCTGGAGTGCCCCATGACTCATCGTGTGTTTTTCCTCAACGGGCCTAACGCCAACCTGTATGGGCTGGATGAAAACGGCACCTATGGCAGCGAAAGCTTCGCCAGCATCGACGCCCGCTGCCAACGCCACGCCGCCGCCCTGGGCCTGACGCTGGACTTTCGCCAGAGCAACCATGAAGGCGTGCTGGTGGACTGGATTCAGGAAGCACGCCTGCACGCCGACACCCTCGTGATCAACGCCGCCGGGCTCAGCTACAGCTCGGTGCCGATCCTCGATGCGTTGCTGGCGTTCGACGGCCCGATCATCGAAGCGCACATGAGCAATATCTGGCAGCGCGAAAGCTTCCGGCACCACTCCTACGTGTCCAGGGCCGCCACCGGTGTGATCGCCGGGTTGGGGGCGCTGGGTTACCAACTGGCAATCACGGCTGTGGCCGAATTGCTAGGCCAAACCGCCTAATGACTGTTCAGGAACCGCCTATGTCCGTCGAAAAAATCAACACCCTGGTCGTCGGCGCAGGCCAGGCCGGCGTCGCCATGAGCGAGCACCTGTCCTTGATGGGTGTGCCCCACCTCGTGCTGGAACGCCACCGCATTGCCGAACGCTGGCGCTCGGAACGCTGGGACTCTCTGGTCGCCAACGGGCCGGCGTGGCATGACCGCTTTCCCGGTCTCACCTTCGAAGGCCTTTCGCCGGAAGCCTTCCCGCCGAAAGAGCGCATGGCCGACTACTTCGAGGCCTACGCGGATAAGTTGCAGGCCCCTGTCCGCACGGGCGTGGAAGTCCAGTCGGTGGAACGCCACGCAGGCCGCCCCGGCTTCAAGGTCACCACCTCCGCGGGCGTGATCGAAGCCGCCAACGTCGTTGCTGCCACCGGCCCGTTCCAGCGCCCGTCAATCCCGAACATCGTCCCCGCCAGCGCACCGTTGCACCAACTGCATTCCTGCGCCTACAAGAACCCCGGCCAACTCCCCGAAGGCGCCGTATTGGTGGTCGGCGCCGGTGCCTCCGGCTCGCAGATCGCCGAAGAACTGCAAAAGGCCGGCAAGACCGTGTACCTCTCGGTGGGCGAACACTACCGCCCGCCCCGCGCCTATCGTGGCCGCGACTATTGCTGGTGGCTGGGCGCGTTGGGCTTGTGGGATGAAGTCAAGATCCAGCCGAAGAAAAAGCACGTGGCGTTTGCGGTGAGTGGTTACGAAGGCGGCAAGACGGTGGACTTTCGCCGACTGGCACATCAAGGCATTCAATTGGTGGGCGTTACCCAGGACTGGGCGGAAGGCGTGATGAGGTTTCAACCGGGGTTGGCCGAGAACGTGGCTGAAGGCGACCGCGCTTACTTTGACGTACTGCGCGATGCGGATGCGTATATCGAGGCCAATGGCTTGCCGTTCCCGCCGGAGCCACAGGCCTGGGAACTGTTGCCCGATCCAGAGTGCCTGGTGAACCCGATGTTGAGCCTGGACCTGGCTGAAGCGGGCGTGACCACAATCCTTTGGGCCACCGGCTTCAAGTTCGATTTCAGCTGGTTGAAGGTGGACGCGTTCGACGAGAAAGGCGAGCCGTTCCACAAACGCGGGATCTCGGCACAGAGCGGAATTTACTTCCTGGGTTTGCCGAACCTGGTCAACCGCGCATCTTCATTTATCTATGGGGTTTGGCACGATGCGAAGTACGTGGCGGACCATATCGTGCTGCAGAACGCGTACAGGGCGTACGACAAGTCCTAATCCTGCCGGGACGAAAGGCGCGAGCCTTGCCCGGTTGCCTACGCTTGCGTCAGAATCCGCCGGCTTGTGCGCTTGGATGAGCGTCTCTAAGGTGGCTCGGTCGCTGAACACTCAGTGATCGGGTTTAGTAGCCCGAGTGACAACATAAAGTGCATGAGCCTCATCGATCAGATGTTCTTGTCTGTGCTTGATGGTGGCTGTGCGCAGGGCGCCCTCGGGCGCGCCGGCTTTGTGTGTTTCCCCGGTCTACTAACCTGCGTACAGCCGCCACCCTCTCGTTTAGTAGCGAAAAGGTGTTGGCCCTAAAACAGGTACAACACACATGTTCAAAGTCACGCCCAATCCTCCAAACGGTCCCGACCTGAAGCTCAATCATGCGGCGAATCGTGCGATTGACCATTACCTCAACCCCGGTGCCGAAGCACCACCTGCGCCACTCTTCAGCATCGCCAGCGATGCCAGCAACGAAACATTGATCGTCAACAGCTACGAAACCTTTTCCTCGGTCAGCGCCTTGCTGCTCGACCTGTCGGAGGCGTTGACGGGTAAACAGCGGGATGTGGTGCTGGCCATTCACCAGTTGAGTGAGTTGGGGGTTTTGTTGGTGGATAAGCTGATGGAGCGCGAAGCTACGCTAGCCGATCCAGGTCTTTGAGAAACCGGCCATATCCGGCTGATGCCGTCCCATAAGGGCGAACACTGCAACTGTGGCGAGCGGGCATGTCCCGCGTTGGGTTGCGAAGCAACCCTGGAAGGAGGAATGCGCGGAGTCAGGCCCTCTTCGGCCGCGGGTTTTGGGGCTGCTTCGCAGCCCAACGCGGGGCAAGCCCGCTCGCCACAGGGTACTTATCGTCAGTTCTACCTAACGACCTTGAAAGGGCTGCCCCTTACAACGACTCGCGCTTCCAGGCAGTGCTTTCAGCCACGCTTGGGCAACTTCCAATTCGGCCGAATAAAGTGGCAGGTATAGCCATTGGGAATCCGCTCCAGATAATCCTGATGCTCCGGCTCCGCCTCCCAAAACGGCCCCGCCGGCTCGATCTCCGTCACCACCTTCCCCGGCCACAGCTTCGATGCATCCACGTCCGCCGCCGTATCTTCGGCCACCTCCCGCTGCTGCTCACTCAGGTAATAAATCGCCGAACGATAACTGGGCCCCAAATCATTGCCCTGCCGATTCGGCGTGCTCGGGTCATGGATCTGGAAAAAGAACTCCAGAATCTGCCGGTAGCTGATCACTGCCGGGTCGAACACGATTTCAATCGCTTCGGCGTGGTTGCCATGGTTGCGGTAGGTGGCATTCGGCACATCGCCGCCGGTGTAGCCGACGCGGGTGTGCAGCACGCCGGGGTAGCGGCGCAACAGGTCCTGCATGCCCCAGAAGCAACCGCCGGCGAGGATGGCGGTTTCGGTTGAGTTGGTCATGGTCTGCCCTTGCGTTAAGTGAATACCTGCCTAGTTATGGGGCCGTGTTGGCCAATAGCAAGATTTACGGTTTGTTACGCAGTGGGCCGGGAGCTCAGGGTTTGAAGTTTTTCATCAATTTGAACAGGTGGCCGGGCCAGATCCAGTGTGCTTGGGGCGGCTCGCGAGTCTCACCGAGAGCGTCCAGAAAGGTTTTGTTGGAAGCTTCACCGTCAGGCCCGTTCACGTTTGAAACCGGGTGAGTTGGAACGCTTGCTGGTTCCTCTGGCTTATAGACACGGCGGTTAGCCACATCCAGTACATAGCCGGCGGCCTTGCCGTATTCGGTGAGGTTCCACACCCCGTTGACGACTTCGAAGAGAGCCTCGGAGGGGGGGAGTTTTATGTCCTTGTGCGTGGTGGTGACGATATGGTCCGCCGCCTTGGCGTAGTTGAAGGTGACGTACTCACTGCCGAGGGGGGGTTGATCCGCACCTTCACTGGAGAATTTTTTCACCATACGCTCCAGGAACGGTATGCCGCCAAAGTGGGAGTACACCCCAATGCCCGGATCCAGGATGTGCTTCACAAAACCCGGGTCAATACGGCTGCTGCCGAGCGCTGAACTGGACAGTATCCGTGAAGCGATGGTGGCGTCCTCCGGCTTGAAATCGAACGTCGTCCAATACTCATCGACGTAATAGCCATTATTGCTAATGAGTTGGCGACCGTCGCTGAAATAACGATAGTCAGCGAGTGCATAAACCAATCGGTCGACGTGACGTAGATCCGCACCTTCTGAATGTGCATAAGCGTACATATCCGAGATCAAGGCACGGTCATCGAGGGTGAGAAAGTCGTTGCGATTTTGAGTGCCGTTTTCAAAGGTCGCGGGTGGAAGGGCAACGGGTGGTTCGCCATTGTGAAACATGCGCGAAATGAAGGTCTCACGACCGTTAATGGGGACTGGCTCAGGATAAGAAACACCTGAAGGCGCCATCGACTGGACGGTTTCCCACGCCACCCTTCGCTCGTTAACCGTGAAGGCGCCGCCGTTGTCGCGGGCGATCAGGTTGAGTTGATCTCGCCCTAGTCCCTTGAAGGGGTTGCTGTCATGACCGTTGAGGAAACCGGTCGCTTGTCGCGCACGGGCCAGGAGTTCTGGGTCATTGGCCGTTGGAGTCTCTGCGTCGTGTTGTGCCTTGTTGGCGAAATACTGTTCGTCGGTGATGGGTTCTAGGGAGTCGGCGTTCTTTTGGCCAACGGGTGTCTCCGCCCGTTGTGCCGCATCACTCAGTTGACGCGCCAGGATTGAGACGGTGGTGGTGCCGGCATTACGTGTAGAGAGGGGGGCATCAGCCTGGGCGTTGTCAGGCGAGACTGTTGACGGAATAACAATGCCGCCGGATTCATTCATCACGCGACTGTTAGACGAGGAGGTATTAGGGCTGATAGTGATCATTAGTATTCACCTTGCGTTAGGCATGTGAATGGTCATGTAAAAGTTTCTTACCTATCCAAATACCCGTAGCCAAATTGGCTGCGGGCATCACACCACACTAATAGCTATATTTAATTGTCACAGAATCAACGCCGGCAGGACGAGCGTAAGGTGGAGTGCCGCCCAATACCGTATGAAAAATCGTAACTTTTGAACCATGACCGAATGACTGATTGTTAAAATCCATCAGCACACCCGAAGAACTCGGAAAGATATCACGACAATCTTTTTCAGCACTGAAGGAGCGAAAGTAACACAGCTCAACCTTCTCACTCAGTGTCCCAGGATAGTACGTTGTACTCCACCGAATTTCTGATATCTGCTTGGGGTCTTGGAGTGTTCCTGAGGGAATATCCGCAGCCAGCACGCTAAAGTTTGCGAATTCACGACTCGGCACAGTATTAGAATTGGACAGTACCAATACGGGAGTTGGTGCCACCGTTTTAGTAAAGACGCCCTCCGCCGCCAACACGGAATTTTTTGTAAAAATAGTTAAAACAACACCCACAGCAAGCCAAACCTTATTGATACTTTTCGAGCTCTTCATAATCTTCACCCTAGTTCACAAATTAATACCTGAGGTTCCAATCATTCCAGCAGTAGGAATCACACCACTACCCTTGCACGATTTTTCAATTCAAGTAAGGCACCCGCTTCCTAAAAACATGAAGCCCTTATCTGTAATACTTACAAGTAGGACTTTGTCAGTAACTTCCTAGTCCCGCCTCCCCTCTATTAAAAACCCCTGTTCCAAGGCATGATGCCGCCCTCACATCAAGGACGATAAAACCGTGAAAATCACCCTCACCGCGCTGCTGTTGATTGGCTTGGCGATGCCTGCATTCGCCGACACCACGCCCATCGGCTTCAAGAGCATCAACGTCCCTGATGCACAACGCCCGCTGCAAATGGTGGTCTGGTACCCCGCCGCCACCGCAGCTACGCCTGAGTTGATCCGCGATGACGCCGTGTTTTTCGGTGCCTTGGCAGTGCCCGATGCGCCGGCAGCGAGCGGCGAACATCCGCTGGTGGTGCTCTCCCACGGCTACGGCGGCAACTGGGGCAACCAGGTGTGGCTGGCCAGCGCCCTGGCCCATCAGGGTTACATCGTGGCGGCGGTCAACCATCCCGGCACCACCAGCAAGGATCGCAGCCCCCAGGCCGCTGCGCAGTTGTGGCAACGGCCCAAAGACTTGAGCCGGGCCATCGATGCGGTGATCGCCCAGCCGACGCAGTTCGGCACCGTGGCAAACAACCGTATCGCCGTGGTCGGCCACTCCATCGGTGGCTGGACTGCCATGGAAATCGCCGGCGCGCGTTTCGACCCGGACCTCTTCGCCCGCGACTGCAACACTCACCCTAAATTGGGCGGCTGCATTGGCTACCAGCAGATCAAACCCGCCGCGACACCGGCGGCGAAGGCCCAACTGGCCGCTGACCTGCGCGACCCACGCGTCGGCGCCGTGGTGACCCTGGACCTGGGCCTGTCGCGCGGCTTCACCGACGCCAGCCTGGCCGCCCTGCCGGTGCCAGCGCTGGTGATTGCGGGGGGCGTGCCAACGGAAGATATGGACCCCAACCTGGAGTCCGCCGATATGGTCAGGCGTATGCCAAAGGCCTCGACCGAGTATGTGGAGATCAGCGACGCTACGCACTTCAGCTTTATGTCGATCTGCAAGCCGGGTGGCATGGCGTTGATCGAAGAAGACTCGCCGGGCGATGGCATGATTTGCCGCGATGGCGAGGGGGCTCGGCCAAGGGCGGTGATTCAGCAACAGGTGCTGGATCTGATCACCGGTTTTTTGGGGCGGACAGCGGCACGGCGCGCGGCGGCCGATTTTTAGCTGGTATCATCCCGGGCCTGTACAACCCGGGGAGAACCACATGAACCGCCAGAAAAAACTCCAGCAGCTCTTCAAGGAAAAAGCCAGGAAGGCCAACGCCAAATTGGCGCCGAAGAAGAAGGACAAGTACATCAGCAAGGCAGACCGGGAAAAGCTCGCGGCCGAAGCCGCCCAGGACCCAAGCCTTTCCCCGGAAAGCTGACTCAGCAACCGCTCAACGCCACCTGCCGCCGCTCCCCCGCAAAGAAAAACGGCCGCAACCGCACGCCCACGCTGTTGCCGATAAACGCCGCCACCAGCCATACCCAGCCATGCAGGCTGCCCGAGGCGATGCCGCTGAAGTACGCGCCGATGTTGCAACCGTACGCCAGGCGCGAGCCGTAGCCGAGCAGCAGGCCGCCGATCACAGCCGCCACCAGCGAGCGCGCCGGAATCTTGAGGCTGGGGGCAAAGCGCCCGGCAAGGCCGGCGGCCAGCAGCGCACCGAGGACGATGCCGATGTCCATCACGCTGGTGATGTCTTCCCACACCGGCGCGGCCAGGGCCTTGGCATTGCCCGGCATCTGCCAGAACGCCCAGCTGGCCACGTCCACACCCAGGCCGCTGGCGACTTTGGCGCCCCACAGCGCGAACGCCGAGGTGATGCCCCAGGGCCGTCCCGCCAGCGCCAGGGTGGCGTAGTTGAGCAGGGCCAGGCCGATGGCGCCCCACACCAGTGGCCACGGCCCGCGCAGAAAGCGGCGCAGGCCTCGGTGCTCACTTTTCACGCCCTCTTCCAATTGACCATGGCGACCCTTCTCCAGCCGTACGGTCACCAGCGCAATGATCGCGAACACCGCCAGGCTCAAGCCCAATGCCGGCACCACGCCGAAGCTCTTGACGATGGACACCGCCGGGAACGCCGGCAGCCCGAACCACCAGTCAACATGGTGCGTGGCGATCAACGAACCGCAGATAAAGAACAGCAACGTGACCAGCATGCGCGCATTGCCGCCGCCGACGGTGAACAGCGTACCCGACGCACAACCGCCGCCCAGCTGCATGCCGATGCCGAAAATAAATGCCCCGAACACCACCGACACCCCGGCCGGCGCCACCAGCCCGGTCACCGGCTGCCCGAACAGCGTGCCCGCCCCCAGCGCCGGGAAGAACAGCAGCACCGCCAGCGCCAGCATCACCATCTGCGCGCGCAAGCCAGCGCCACGGCGATCATTGATGAACACGCGCCAGGCCGAAGTGAAACCGAAGGCGGCGTGGTAGAGGGTCAAGCCCAGTGCCGCGCCGACCACCAGCAACAGCACCTGGTGCGAACCGACGCTGTTTTGCAGGAACAGGGCGCCCAGCACCAGGATGATAAAGGCCACCAGCGGCGCGACGGGTTTGCGCGCGGGGGTGAGAGGCAGAGAGGTACTCATGGGGAATCTCGGTCTGTTTGAAAGGAGTAGGCTGCGAGGGTGGCGAGTATACCCTTGTGTGTAGATAATCCCGGGATGCGTGTGGCCTGAAGTCGCCCCTTTCCTCCATCAGCCGGTGAACCCGTGGCCAAAGACATCGAGAACCCGTGCGTTTCCCTCTGCCAGCTCAGCGGCGACCTCTGCGTCAGTTGCGGACGCACCAAGGATGACATCCGCAAATGGAAACGCATGAAACGCCCGGAGAAGATGGCGGCCGTACAGCGTGCGACACAGCGCCTCAAGGCGTTGAAAAAAGCCAGGTGAGGCTGTTCATGCATCTGTGGCGAGCGGGCTTGCCACAGATGCCTGCTCACCACAATTGGCCCGCAAGATGGGGGTCAACCCCGCCCCACCGACCCCGACACCGGAAGATCACCCAGCAGCTTGAGCCCGGTGCTCTTCACAAACGTCGCGTAGTCCATCGGTTTCTGGATGCGCGTCTCGGCGTTGGGCAGCACATAGGCCCAGGCGCGCTTGCTGGAGGCGTCATACACCAGCTTGAACAACCGCGTCGGCACCCAGACCTTGTTGTGGCCGATGGTGCCATAGCCCGGGTCGAACAACGGGCCGGTGAACACATACACGTCGCCACCGGCACGCACGGCAAACTTGCGCACGTCGGCCTCGACCTTGCTCCAGACCTTGCGGTTGTTGGTGGGGTCCTGGGGCACCATGTTCGACAGGGCAAAAGACTGCGCCATGGCGTGCGCGTCAGGCGCATCGGCGGCCGGGGCCTGGTGACCACGGTCCACGGCCGGGTGCTGGCTGCGGTAGTCGCTCAGCTCCGCGCGGCCACCCTGGGGAATGCGCGGGTCCGCATAGAACTGGTTGGTGCGCTCCTCGCCTTTGGCGTCTTTCAACTGCGCGGCATTCAAGCGCTCGACGACCACCAGCGGGGTCTTGCTGGTTTGCGAGTACAGCACCGCAAAGGTGTCCGAACACAGGGCCAGAGGCTTCATCGACGCCGGGACGGTGGCGGTGTTGATCGGTCTGGTGGCAGGAAAGAGTTGGGCGCAACCGTCAAACGAACTGCGCTGCTGGGTGGGGGTATAGGGATTGGCGAGGCTGCGTGCGTCTACAGCGGTGGAGAGCAAAACGAGGGCCGACAGCCCGACTGCAACGTTGCGTAGGTACATGCGTTAGATCTTATGGTAAGGGTAAACGGACACGCGCGAATATTCGTGCGGGGCCTATGGACCCTCAGATACCTGTTTGGTGCCGCCAGGCTTTCGGTAAAGGTTGAACCTCTCCTACATGCAAGGGTTCAGAACCCTACATCCTCGGAGGAATTTTATGACCCAGACAGCCTTAGTCGTCGGCGCCAGCGGCATCGTTGGTAGCGCCATCACCCAATTACTGCTGGACAACCAATGGCAGGTTGCCGCGCTCTCACGCAGCCCCTCCCAGGTGCCCGGCGTGATCCCGATAAGCGCCGACTTACAATCCCCGGCCACCGTACAGCAGGCACTGACCGCGTTAAAACCCACCCACGTATTCATCACCACTTGGTCGCGCCAGGCCACGGAAGTCGAGAACATCCGCGTCAACGCCGCCATGGTGCGCAACGTGCTGGACGCCGTACGCCCCACTGGCAGTGTGCAACACGTAGCGCTGGTCACCGGGCTGAAGCACTACCTCGGCCCCTTTGAAAACTATGGCAAGGGCAGCCTGCCGCAAACTCCGTTCCGCGAAGACCAAGGCCGCCTGGACGTGGAGAATTTCTACTACGCCCAGGAAGACGAAGTGTTCGCTGCGGCCGAGAAAGATGGCTTCACCTGGAGCGTGCACCGCCCGCACACCGTCACGGGTGTCGCTGTGGGCAATGCGATGAATATGGCGACCACCCTCGCCGTCTACGCCAGCGTGTGCAAATACACCGGGCGCCCATTTGTGTTCCCAGGCTCCCGCGTGCAATGGGACAGCCTCACCGACATGACAGATGCGCGGCAATTGGCCCAGCAACAGCTATGGGCAGCCACCACGTCAGCGGCTGCCAACCAGGCGTTCAACATCACCAATGGCGATGTTTTCCGCTGGCAATGGATGTGGGGGCAGATTGCCGATTACTTCGGCCTTGCACCAGCACCGTTCCCAGCCGCGCCCGCCCCACTCGAGCGCCAGATGGCCGACGACCAGGCCACTTGGAACCAGATCGCGGCGCAGTACGGGCTGAAAGAAGCCGACATCAGCCGACTCATTTCGCCATGGCACACCGACGCCGACCTGGGACGGCCGATCGAGGTGGTCACCGATATGTCCAAGAGCCGCCAACTGGGTTTCACCGCTTACCAGGCCAGCGACCAGGCCTTTTTCGACGTGTTCGATCAGTTGCGCGATGCACGGCTGATCCCTTGACTGGATAGCGGCAGCACGACCACAAACTCGCTGCCCCTGCCGTGTCCTTCACTCATGCCCGTCACTGTACCGCCGTGGGCTTCGACCAGTTCGCGCACCACGGTCAAGCCAATACCCAGGCCGGTGCTGTTGAAACCGATGGCGTGGGCATCTTGCACATAAGGATCAAAAATGAACGGCAAGGCCTTGGCGGTCACGCCAATGCCGTTGTCGGCAATGCTGATCTTCAGTTGCCCGGCCTCTACGCTCACCACCATCGCGATACGGCCAGCCGCTTGCGTGTACTTGGCTGCGTTGCCCAGCAGGTTGTGCAGGATCTGCGCAAGCCGTACGGGGTCGCCGTACAGGCTCGGGATAACATCCGGCAACACCACATCGAATTGCTGCTTTCGACCGATCATCACTGGGCTATAGGCCTCGACAGCGGCATTCAGGATACGCAGCATGTCCACCTCGCGACGGTGGATGCGCAGCTTGCCGGTGCTGGCACGCGAGACATCCAGCAAGTCATCGACCAGTTGGGAAATATGCTGGACCTGGCCCTCTATCAATTCACGCATACGCGGCAGTTCGTCGCTGGGTAGCCGGACCATGCGCTCGGCAATCAGACTGATAGGCGTCAGCGGGTTGCGCAGTTCATGGGCGACCATCGCCAGGATGCGTTTCTGCTGACCTAACGCACGTTCGGCGGTGACCTGCAGGTCCTGGGCGCTGAGTGCGGCGAACACCAGTTGCGCATTGGCTTCGCGCAGCTTCTGGAACAGCAGTTGGTCCTCTACCTTCGGCGCCGCGACAGTGTCGGATTGGGCCAGGAGCAGTGCCAGCACCAACTGCTGGTTGGCCTCGATCAGTTGCTCGACATGCTGGGTATCCTCTAGGCGAGTGTTGGCGCCTTCCAGTTGTTGCTGCAGCACAGCCAGTACGGCACGGGCTTCAACGATTTTCTGGCCGAGCAGGAACAGCTCATGGGCCGCATTGGCCACTTTACGCGCGTCCTCTCCCGCCGAATTACTCATGGGTCAGTTCAATCATTGTGGTCTCCTGTGCGCTGGGTCGTCGGACGCCCACCCAGCAGCCCCTCCTGGTCAGCGAGCATCTCGCCGATCTGCAGGCCATCGTCATTGATGTGGTATTGGCGCAGCTCGTCGCAGTGGGCACTGGCGCGCACTTTGACCACGGCCATGATGCGCAGCAGGCGGCTGCGGACTTCGATGTAGCGCTGCACGATAATCGCGTCCGTCAGGAACGCGGTGCCGTAGGGGCTGAAGCGCAGGTCGGTGTAGCGGTCTTCCAGCTCTGAGGTCATCAACACGCTGACCCCGGCGCGGGTCAACGCGGTGACCATACGTGACAACGACTCACGGAAGTCTGCGCGGAAGGTCGGCGCCAGGGCCAGCTCAAAGCCCGACAGCGAATCGATGACCACCCGCGTGGCGTTCAAGCGGCTGATTTCGCTGAGCAGCAGTTGGACAATTTCGTCGATCGACAGGTCCGGCGCCCGGCTGTCTACCAGGCTGACCTGGCCGCTGCGGATCAAGTCGGCCAGCGTTGCGTTTTGCGAGTGGTTGGGCCGTTGCTCGAACACCGCGATCACACCGGCTTCGCCATTGCGCGCGCCCTCGGCCAGGAAGGTCGCTGCCAGGATGCTCTTACCCGACCCCGAAGGCCCCGCCACCAGCAACGAATAGCCACGGGGCAGGCCGCCACCGAGCATCTCATCAAGGCGTGGCACGCCCATTTTCAGGCGCTGCATGGGCAGCGATCTCGGCGTCTCGTCCGGGTTGAGCGGGGCCGGTGCGAACACCCTGATGCCTGAGCTGGCGATACGAAAGGTGTGCAGCCCCGGCAAGGTCGGTTGGCCGCGCATCTTCATGATTTCCATCTTGCGCACCATCGAATTGCGCTCGACGCTCTGGCGCAACCAGATCAATCCATCGGCCACGGTGAAGATCGGGTTGGTGTCGGTCTCGGTGAAGTACTCGCCGATCAGGAAGGTGGTCGCTTGCCACGTGGTCATCAACATACCCAATTGTTGTACGAACTGCGGCAGGTTGTTATTGGGGTAGTGCTGGGTCTGGCTGGCCAGCACCACCGAACGGAAGGAGTCGACAAACACCAACGACGGCGCATGCGCCTCCACTTCGCTGACAATCCGGCGCAGCACTTCGTCCAGGTCGCCGGCCAGGGTGTCGTCGGCCAGGTTGATATAGCGGATCGACTGGTTGATCGCGTCGCTGTCGAAGAAGTCGAACTGCTGCTGATAACGGAGCATCTTCAGCGGCGGCTCGCCCAGCACGGTGAAAAACAGCGCCGGACGCTCGGGTGTCGCCAGGGCAAACATCATCTGATGCGCCAGGGTGGTCTTGCCACAGCCAGGCGGACCGGCGATAAGGTTGAACGAAAACTCCGGCAAACCTCCGCCCAGCACCTCGTCCAGCCCTGGCACACCGGTAGCCAGGCGGTTGATCGTTACTTTGGTGCTCATGGCGAATTTTCCTGCGAAGGGGTGTCGCTCAAAGAAGGTTCCCACACGTCGCGTAGTAAACGCGCGGTCAGCGAAGGCCCGATCAGCGTGGTGAGCAAAGTGTAAAAAGTGGTCAGCAGCACCTCACCGAAAAACAGCGCATCGGCCTCAGTCTGCTCAAGCAGTACGGCTTTGAGCCCGGATCTGTCAGGCGTGGCTTGCACACGATCGTGCATGCCGGCCAATCGCGCATGGGCCGAGGCACTGAGGTGCAGGCTGCGGCGCAGCAAGGCGACACAGCCTTGCTGCCCGATGATGGGCGTGAGTGCTGCGTCCATGTCCTGCAATATCGACGTGATCGCCTCGGCGATGCCTGCGATATCCACGGAGGGACCAACACGGTGCGCCAGAGAAGCTACGATCTGGCGGCTCTCTTCGCTTAGCGTGGACATGAAGGGCTGATATCCGATGAATTGATACCCAGCGTACACCCTCTGGCATTCGTCCGAGGGTTTAATGAGCCATTATCTGCGCCCCCATGCGCCGCCCGGGTTTGAAACCATGGGCACGGGCGCTCCAGGCAATCGCCAGCGACACACCGATCAACAGCAACATCGCCCACGGAAACGAGGCCACGCCCCAGGTCTCGAGCAACACCCCACCGACGACACCGCTGCCGGCGATAGCGCTGTTCCAGGCCACCACATTCAGCGACAGCGCCACGTCGGCGCCATCGCCCGCCGCATCGGCCAGGGCGGTCTGCAGCAGGGTCGCGGCGCCGCCGAAACTCAGGCCCCACACGGCCACGCCGAGGTAGACCACTTCCGGCAGGTTGCCAAAAAGACCCAGCCCAAGCGAGACGACCGCGAACACCGCCAGGCTGACGAGCACGGTCTTGCGCAACAACGACTCAACGAGCCTGGCCGTGAGCCAGATCCCTGCCAGCGCGGCAACCCCGAACACCAACAGCACCAGGTCGACCCGCTTGGCCAACCCCGCCGGCGCCACGAAGGGTGCAATGTAGGTGTACAGAATGTTGTGCGCCAGCATCCAACTGATCACCACCGCCAGCACCGGCCGTACGCCCGGCGTGCTCAGCACCTGGCCCAGCGACATACGTTGATGGGCGGGCTGGGGAGCGTAGTCCGGGACTTTGACCAACACCCACGCAATCAACACCAGACTCACCGCCGACATCAGGCCAAACGTGGTGCGCCATCCCACCAACCCACCCAGCCAAGTGCCGAGCGGTACACCCAACGACAGCGCAATCGGCGTGCCGACCATCGCCAACGCCAGCGCCCTGCCCTGCTGGTGCGGCGCGACTATGCGCCGGGCGTAACCGGCCAGCAGGCTCCAGGCCAACCCCGCTGCCACACCGGCAAAAAAACGCGCCACCAGGGTCACACCGTAGTGGGACGACAGCGCGGTGATGGAGTTGAACAGCAGGAAACCGACGATGGTCAGCAACAGCACATTGCGCCGGCGCCAGCCACGGGTCGCGATGGTCATGGGGATCACCGCCAGCACCGAGCCCAAGGCATACGCGGTGACCATCTGCCCGGCCATCGACGGGGAAATCGCCAGGCCGTCACTGATCAACGGCAACAGGCCGGCGGGCAGGGTTTCGGTGACGATGCAGATAAAGCCGGTCATGGCCAGGGCTAGCAAGGCGCCGATGGGCAGGCGGTCGGATGACTCCGATAAAGTGAGTGAAGGTGTCACGGGTAACTCCTTGAGCGAGATTTAAATACTGATCGATACAAATGTTGCGACCGGACATAGCGCGTTGTCAACGACATATGTATCGACTAGTATTTATCTCGCTTCCCCCACCGGAGATCCGCCATGGCACAAATGGGCCGCCCCCGCACCTTCGACCGCGATCACGCCGTAGACCAGGCCTTGCACCTGTTCTGGCAGCACGGCTACGACGCCACCTCACTCGCCCAACTCAAGGCTAGCCTGGGTGGCGGTATCTCCGCGCCGAGTTTTTATGCGGCGTTCGGTTCCAAAGAGGCGCTGTTCGACGAATGTGTACAGCGCTACCTGACGACCTATGCACAGGTCACCGAATGCCTGTGGGACGAAAGCCTGTCGCCGCGTCAGGCGGTTGAAACGGCGCTGCGCCAGTCGGCACGCATGCAGTGTGAAGACGGGCATCCCAAGGGTTGCATGGTGGCGCTGGGCGTGATGAGTGCGCCGAGCCCCGAGAATGCGCGGGTGGCGAATGGATTGACGCAATCGCGGCTGCGCACACGGGCGGGGATTGTGGCCTGTGTGCAGCGTGCGATACGTGCAGGGCAATTGCCAGGCACGATTGACCCGGCGGTGATGGCGACGGTATTTGACAGTTTCCTGCAGGGCATTTCGATCCTTGCGCGCGACAACGTACCCCACGCCAGCATCGACGCGGCGATCAGCCAACTGCTGCTGACCTGGGATATTGCCGCGTCTACGGCGCCGCCGATTCGTCCCGGCATTGCATCAGGAAATCCACAAACGCCCGCACCCGATGCGGCACATAGCGACCATGGGGATACAACAAGGTAAACGGCCGTGAACGCCCACCGAACGGCTGCAGGACTTCTACCAGGCTGCCGTCAGCCAGTTCCTGCTCGACAATAAACTTGTAGGTCTGAAACAACCCCGCGCCGTGCCTGGCCAGGGTCACCCCGCCCAGCACATCGTCGGAGCAGCTGTACCCCGCCTGCCCCGCATACTCTTGCGCCTTGCCATCCACCTGAAACAGCCAGGAGATACGCCGGCCATTGCTGGGCAATTCGTACTGGATGCATTCATGGGCGGGCAGATCTTCCAGCGTCTGTGGGATGCCGGCGCGTTCAAGATAGGACGGTGCCGCGACCACCACCAACTCGGCGTCTTCCAGCAGGCGCGCAATCAGCGATGAGTCGGGCTGGGCGCGCACACGGACCGCCAGGTCGTAGCCTTCGGCGACGAAGTCGATATTGCGGTTGCTGATGTGGATATCCACCGTCACCTGCGGGTACAGCGCACGAAACCTGGGCAGTAGCGGCAGCAGACGGTGATGGGCGTAGGTGGTGGGAATACTGATGCGCAACAGGCCGGACGGCACTGCTTGCGCGCCCATCACCTCCTGTTGCGCTTCCACCAGTTGGGTCAGGGCCTGGCGGCATTGTTCGAAGAAGGTGCGGCCACTGTCAGTGAGGCGGATGCTGCGCGTGGTGCGCACAAACAGCCGCGAGCCCAGGCGCTCTTCCAGGCGTGAAATGCTGCGGCTCACGGCCGCCGGCGTGACACCGGCAACCTGCGCGGCGGCGGTGAAGCTGTTGGCTTCGGCGGCGAGGCAAAACAGCTCGATGCTGCCGAGCTGCAGGTCTTCGAAATGGCGTTTCACACTGGGTCCACCCGGTTACGGCTGCGGGGGATTGCAACACGTCCGCGCCCAGTGTGCCACTGCTTGCTTACGCCGTTGGCTCGATCAGGGTTGTCAGCCGCGCGGGGTTTGCAAGGCGTGGTACCCGTAGTCTGCGCGCGCTTGCCGCAATGGGACACCGGCGTCGATGGCCGCACGAATCTGTTCCTCGGCCTGGTGGATTTCTTCGGCGACCGTCAGCACCTCGCTCACTGAAACCGCAGGAATGACCACTAGCCCGTCACCATCGCCCCGTAGCCAGTCATCCGGTCTAACCCGCACGCCCCCCAGCGTCACCGCCTCCTGTATCGCCTCGACACGCACGCGATCCTTGCCGGTGCGCATCCAGTTGCCCCGGGAAAAGATCGGGTAATGGAGTTCCAACGCACGATCGACATCGCGGCAGATACCGTCGATCACCGTGCCGGCCAATTGTTTGCGGGCAGCCGTAGAGGTCAGCAGGTCGCCCCATACGGTGGTGTCGAGGCGTGCCTGATTGTCGATCACCACCACTTGCCCTGGGGCAAGGTCGTCGATGTAGTCGCCCACCGAGCCCCCCTCCAGGCCAACAGGTCCGTAGCGCAGGGTCCAGGCTTTGCCCGTAAGGCTGAAGGACCGGTCCAGCGGCTTGATGTCGGTACATTGACAAAGGATTTTCAGGCGATCCATGGCATCGCTGAGGTCGGTACAACTGAGGGCGTCCAGGCGTTGATGAATAGAGCGTTGCATGAGGAAGGCTTCCTTGTGTTGAGGGGTTAACCTGCGTTCGCCGCCAAGCTGAGCGCGTGGATCTTGTCGACAATCTGCCGCGAAGCCTTGCGGATTGCCGTCGTTGTGGTGCCTGCAATATGCGGTGTGAGCTGGGCATTGCCGACGCCTGCCAGTGGCGAGTGGAAGCAGTCTTTTTCCAGGGCGAAGGTATCGATGGCGACTGCTTTTATATGCCTGGGAAACGCCGTCATGAAACTCGCCAACTGCGCTTCATCGACGATGCCGCCGCGCGCGGTATTGATCAGTATCGAACCTTGGCGCATCTGCCTGAACTGGGTCAGCCCAAACAGGCCACGGGTCAGCGGGGTCAACGGTACGTGGATCGAGACCACGTCGGCCTCCCTCAGCAATGCTTCGAGGGTTTGCCGGCGCTCAAGGCCAAGGCTGCGCGCGACCTGGTCGGTAAAGCGTTCCGAACCGGTGGCGATGACCTTGAGACCAAGCGCTCCCGCCTTGCGTGCGACCTCTTGAGCGATGCTGCCCGTGCCGACCACCCCTAGCGTGAGTTCACCGAACTCCAGGCCTGGCGCCAAGGTGCCCTTGGACCAGCATCCCTTGTGCGTTTCAGCGTTGTAGTGGTCCAGGTCCCGGGATAAATACAACGCCTGGGCCAGGACATATTCAGCAACCGCAGCCGCGTTGGCGCCTGGAGTGTTCAGCAGGGTCACGCCACACTGCTGGGCCGCTTGCCGGTCGATATGGTTGACGCCCGTACCGGCTTGAGCGATAGCGCGCAGCGGCGTTGGCAGAGCCGGTGACGCAGCGTTGCGAATCAGTTCGCCCTCAATGGGAATATTCAGGCGCGTCTTGAACACGCTGTACCCTCCGGCCAACATCACGGCCCCCATCAAAGCCTGCCGGTCGTGACCGTTGATCTCGGTGTAGTGAATGCGCTCGCCATAGTGCTCGCGGATACCATCCTTATCAGTGAAATAGTAGAGATTCAGGGTGACGACCAGGCCCAGCGCGAGGAATCGGTCGACTTCCTCGAATAACAACGGCGGGCCGGGTGCATCGAGTATCAGGGTGGTAAATGCCATGCTTGTGATCCTCTTGAACGGCGCACAACCGCGCCGACAGCCAGGTCGCCCCGGCTGTCGGCGGGTGCTTTACCAAGTGAAGTGGCAGGCGCTGTCAGGATCGACCAAGCCTGTATCGGTACTGGCTGCCGCCAGGAACCCACTGTAAAAATCGTTCAGTGAAGAGGCCTTGATAAAGTCTGGGTTGCTTTTGGCATAGATGAGGAACAACCGATAAATGCGCAGGTTTTTCTCTTTGCGGTAGACCTCGGCCTTGAGGCTAGGCCACAGATTGAGCAGGGAGTTTTCCTTGATTTTCCACGGGTCCTGCGGCTCTACGCCGGTGGTGGCCTTGTGCACAAAACGCTTACCCGCCACCACTTCCAGATGCAGGCTGGCCAACAGTTGCTCGCCGGTACCGACAGCTTCGGTGTGCAACGCCTGCGCCAGCGACAGGATGTGCGTTTTCTCTGGAACGCTGCCCGCCAAGGTCAGCCAGGCGCACGTGAGGTCGGTTCGGGCGATGGCGTACGCCATGCCTTTGACATAGCTGCGAAAGCTGTCGTCCTCCGTAAAGGCTTCCAACAATTTTGCCGCGGGCTCATCGGCGAACTGCCCGACCCCGATCAGTTCGCTGTGCAGTCCACTGGCCAAGAGGGCGCGAGTCCAGGGAATCGCACGAATGGCATCCGGCCTGGACTCGAAGACCTTGATATTGAAGAGGCGTGACGGCGGCCGAGTGCCCTTGGCGGTGGCCCTGACCACGTCGAATCGCGCCATGTCCCGCAGCAAGGCTGGCAGCGCCGGATGCTCGAAAAAACGCGACTGGTAGCGGCGCACGACATCGGACCAACGCTGGATCCTGTCGGCGATTACCGCCTCCGAGGGCTGCGTGCGGGGCTCAGCATGCATGCGGTAGAGTTGGCTGAGAAAATTCACCGATTGATTGCGGGTCAACAAATGGCCGCGCATTTCCGCACACCCGGCCAGCATGAATCGGGTTTCCGGTCCGTCCAGGGCGCCGAACTCTTGCAGGGTATCGGCGATCACTCCATTACAACGCGCATGCTCGCCCCCCATGATCACGTGGGTAACCACCTCGATACCGTACCGAGCCGCGATCCGCTGGTGCTGGTGAGCGATAGCCATGTTCAGCTTGTGCATCCCCTTGCCACCCTGCTTGCCAGTGTCGCTGGGGCCGAAGGTGATGTATTGGCGGTTGCCCCGTGATGCCAAGTGCTGCCTGTAAACCGGGCTTTCATAAATCTCATGCACCGTGGCCAGGGTTTGCTCGGCGCCCGCCAGGTCTTCGGGTTGCAGGGCGATGTCGATGCCCTCCCGCACCTGGGCCGCCCTCATCAAAAACAGGACTTCCAGCACACTGAGGCTCGATGTGTACTCGGCGATCCCGTGGATGTTCATGCGGTCGCGATAACGGTCGATCATCTCAAAACGTTCGACCGCATTGCGGGCGTCGTACATGCGAATGTAGCCCGGGTCCTGTTCCATCAATGCGATGTAGTCCTGGCCCTTGTAGCGCAGGGCTTTCTCTTCATAAATCGCAGCGGTGCGCCGCAGGTAGGCCTGCCAGAAATCCGTGGGCGGCTGAACGCTGTCGTCCGCCAGCGCGGCATCAAGCACCGCCCGGCGCTCCCGCTCATCCAGGTCACGATAGGGGCGGGATGTGCCTGCGTCAGGATCCTGTTGCCATTGGCTGGAAACAATCTCATCGACCACGCTGCTGAACATCTCGGCGTTTTCGCGGAACTCGATCTCCACATAATGAAAACCAAAGGCCTGCACCCGCAGCAACAACGGGTCGATGCCCGCAGGCTGGGTGAAGCGGATGCTGCTCAGCGCTTCGATCAATTCGGCCGGGGCGGCAAAGGCATCGGCGTGATCCTTGTCCAGTCGGGCACGAATCTCTTCCAGGCGATGCCGTGCGCCACCGTCTTTGATCAGGCTATTGATGTCTGCGATATAACGGCTGCGCAGCGCTGATTCCAGGGCGATAACCAAGGTTTCGGTGTGCTGGTTTGTGTCGTACGGCCGCCCATCCTTGTCGCCATACAACCAGGTGAACACCGTGAGCCACTGGGTCCGGGCCGCCAGACCCAGGGCCTGATAGACATCGGGCAATGCGTCGTACACGCTGTTGGCATAGAAGATCTGCGACTCGATATCGACACCCTGGTTGCCCGACCACACGGCGTTGTACAGCGCCAACAAAATCTCTTGAGTGGCCTGGGGTTTCTTGAGCCCGTGGTCTTCCAGATGCTGGGCGAGTTTTTGCAACACCTGGACAACGGAGTGCTTGAGTTGATCGGTCTCCTTGCACAGCAGGCCCAGGCTGACGTTCACCCTGGACGACCCGGCAAAGGTCGGCGGAGACACAGGGTTATGATTGGCCTGCGAAGAAATATGGGAAGCGACGCCCCTGACAGATACTTCAAACAGCAGTTGCTTGATCAACAACAATTTCCAGAACGCCTCGACGTCTTTACTGGAACGCGACTCAAAGAAGGCCTTGCCCAAGGCGGCGGCCAATTTCGAATCTGCTTTATCCAGATAAGACAGGGTATCGATTTCGGCGTAGATCCTCAGGCAGGCTCGGGTATGCGGACTGTGAGAAACATCATCGGTGCTGGTCTTCAGTGCCTGTTCCAACGCGCGCCACAACACATCATGCACAAGAGCGGGGTGTGTATGGCTGATAGAGGAACGGGTTGACGCATCTTCAAGTATGGAGTTGATCATGTGGTTCATCGGTTCAAGCCTCGATAATTAATACAGATCCCTTGTTTGCACTCCACCGCGTGGGTGGAAGCAAAATCATCAATGTCACAGGCCGAAACCACTGCGTCGCAACGAACGGATATCCCCTGTTCGCCGACAGAAAGCCCCCAGATCGGTACCGAAAAGCGGCAAAAAATATGAAACAAGTTGTTACACTTCAACTTGAATAAATCATGTCGCCGCTTTTTCGACAAAAGACCTTTTTGGAATAAAACGCGCATAAAAAGATAGCCAGCTTAAGAACGGTTTCCCGATCCGACACTGACTATTCTTTTTCAAGCAATTGATTATTAGGGGTTAATGAAGGGAGTCAAAAACGCATTACGTCCAGAAAGCACTCACGCCGACAGGATGTGCCAGGTCATTCTTAAATAATTCTTCATAAAGGCATGACCCCATATGCACCGGACGATCCCGAGCCCTTGGCATCGTGCCCGGCCGCGCAGGGGTGGACTCGGGCTCAAACGACGAGTGCAAAAAGATAGAAAATGACTGTGAATCATTGGGCAAAATAAAGGCGCTCCAAAGAGCGCCTTTATTCATTTCAACTCACTGCTCGCTGATGGACTTCACATCCGCCTTGGCAGCGCCACCAATCGCAATGCGTTTTGGCTTGGCTTCCTCCGGTACCACCCTGAGCAGGTCGATGCTCAGCAGACCGTTGGAAAGCTGCGCGCCCTGCACTTCGATGTGGTCGACCAGGCGGAACGACAAACGGAACGCGCGCTGGGCGATGCCCTGGTGCAGGTAGGTGATGCCCTCATCGTGTTCGCGCTTGCCGCCGGCGACGGTCAACACGCCTTTTTCCACCTGGATTTCCAGGTCATCCTCCACCAGGCCTGCGGCTGCAATCACGATCCGATAATGATCGTCACCGTGCTTTTCGACGTTGTGAGGTGGGTAGGTGGTGCCGGCCTCGCTGCGAAGCGCCGATTCGAAAAGGTCGTTGAAACGGTCAAAGCCGACAGAGTGACGGAACAGTGGGGCCAACGAAAGAGTAGTAGCCATTGCAAAATCTCCTGAGGTTTCTCCAAGTGATTTGATACGCGACCCGCATTCGGCATCGCGTAAAACCTAAGTAGGTTCGGGCTGAATATTTTCAAGCGGCGCTCACAAAATTTTTTTATCCGACACGATGAGCTCCCGACGAAAGGCTGACACAACGGCGCGCCAGGACCGTCGTGGGGTCAACCAGGGCGACCCGGTGGGCGCCGATCTCGAACGCCTCGCAATGCGCCAGCACCAACGGCAACTCGGTACACCCGAGAATCAACACCTTCGCCCCTTGTTCACACAAATGCTCCGCCGCCAGCAGCAACTGCTCACGGCACACGCCAGCGGTAAACCCCGCCTTGATCCCCCGTTCGCCGTAGATCGCCTCCATCACCAGCGCCTGGTAATCAAAGCCAGGTGTGATGAGTTGCAAGCCGCAGCCTCGCGCGGCCTGGTGGTAGACCTGGCTTTGCAGGGTGCCGGACGTCGCCAGCAAGCCCACGGCCTGGCGGCTGCCGTAGGTCTGCACGATCCACTCCACCGTCTCGCTGAGCATGTTGACGATGGGCACGCGCAGGTGCGCCTGGATGCGTTCGACAAACGCATGGGCGGTGTTGCACGGAATCGCGATGGCCTGGGCGCCGGCGCTTTCCAGGCGTTTGCAGGTGGCGTACAGGGCCAGGGTCGGGTCGGTTTCATCACGCAGCAGGTTGGCGGTGCGGTCGGGGATCTGCGGGTTCTGTTCCACCACCATCTTGATGTGGTCCTGGTCTTTGCCGGCCGGGGTATGGGCGACCACCTTGCCCATGAAGTCCACGGTAGCCGCCGGGCCGACGCCGCCGACGATGCCCAGTTTGAACGGTGGCTGACGCGCCGAGCCATCGGCCTGGGTGGCGAACTCGGCGTAGATCTGGTTGATGTCGAGGGCGCTGATGCCACGCCGTTGCAGGTCGCCGCAGACCAGCGACAGCTCGGTCATGCCCGGCACAATCACCGTGGCGCCCTGCCCTTGCAGCGACAGGCACGCCTGGTACACCGACTCCAGCGGCACACCGTCAAGGTGGCCGTCCTTGATGCCGTTGACGCCGTACATCGCCTCCATCAAGGCAGCCTGGGCGTGGTCCTCCGGGTACACCAGGTTGAAGTGCTGACCGAGGTGCTGTTCAAACAAGCCGCTGTGACGCACGAAGTCCGATGCGATCACGCCGAGGGTGGTGCCAGGCGCTATTCGACGGGTGATGTGCCGGACCAGCGCGTGCATCATGTCCAGCACGGGAATGCCCAGTTCCTGCTGGATTTCAGCGCGAAAGGTCTGGCTGGCGAAACACGGCAGCAGCACCGCATCCACCCCGGTATTTTCAAAGGTCTTGCATACCTGGAACACATAGAACTTGCGCGCGGTCATGCTCGCGTTACGGTCCAGGGGCAGCAGTACATCCTTGAACGGGTGCTGCTCGAACAGGAAGTGATAGCGCCCCTGGTCCTCCAGCACGGCACGGGACTTGACCAGTTTGTAGAACAGATCGCCGCCCGCCAGCGAACCGAGCCCGCCGACGATGCCCAGCCGGGAGGTGGTTTTCATGCGTGCACTCCCTGCGGCAGTTCAGCGGGTTCTTCCGCGCTCTCGGATTTGGCCACCACCGCCGTGGCGATGCTGTTGCCCACCACGTTGGTGGCGGTGCGCGCCATGTCGAGGAACTGGTCGATACCGATGATCAGCAACAAACCCGCCTCGGGCAGGTTGAACATCGGCAGCGTCGCCGCCACCACCACGACCGACGCCCGCGCCACGCCGGCCATGCCTTTGCTGGTAATCATCAGCGTCAGCAAAATCAGCAGTTGCTGGGTGAAGCTCAGGTCGATGTTGTAGGCCTGGGCGATGAACATGATCGCGAACGCCTGGTACATCATCGAGCCGTCAAGGTTAAAAGAATAGCCCAGCGGCAACACAAAACTGGAGACCCGCTTGGGCGCGCCGAACTTCTCCAGCGCCTCCATGGTTTTGGGGTAGGCCGACTCGCTGCTGGCCGTGGAAAACGCCAGGAGGATCGGCCCGCGGATCAGCTTGCCGAGGGTGAACACCGAGCGTCCGAGAAACAGGTAACCGGCGGCGAACAACAACACCCAGAGCAGGGCGATCCCCAGGTAGAACTCGGCAATCAGCTTGGCGTAATCGGCCAGCAGGCCCAGGCCGTTGGTGGTGATCGCCGAGGCAATTGCGGCGAACACGCCGATCGGCGCAAAAGCCATCACGTAGTCGGTAATCTTGAACATGACCTTGGCCAGCTCGTCCACGGTGTCGGTGATGCGCGTGTAGCCGGCGCGCTTGACCCCGGCCAGGGCGAAGCCGAAGAACAGCGAAAACACCACGATCTGCAGGATCTCGTTGTTGGCCATCGCCTCGGCAATGCTGCGCGGGAATACGTGGCTGATGAAGGTCTTGAGGCTGAAGTCCCCGGTGTTGACCGGCACCGCTGCCGTCGCATGTTGCGCCACCTGCATGTTCAGCCCGGCCCCCGGTTGGAACAGATTGACCAGGGCCATGCCAAGCATCAGCGAGACCAGCGACGCCGTGACGAACCACAGCATCGCACGCAAGCCGATGCGCCCTACCGAGCGCGAACTGCCCATGCTCGCGATGCCGCCCACCAGGGTGGCGAACACCAACGGCGCAATGATCATCTTGATCATGCGCAGGAAAATATCGGTGACCATCGAAAAGTACCCGGCCAGCGCCTTGGCGGCCTGCTCGCTTCCTGCATAGTGGTGACATGCCCAACCCACCAGCACGCCCAAGACGATGCCAACTGCGATTCGACGGGGGAGTTTGTTCTTCTTCACAGGTGCGGCCCTCAGATGGCTTTTGTTGTATGGAGCGGATTCTAGGGACCCACCCCGGCCGCCATGATGAGTAATCCAGCTAACCCCATGCGCTTTTGGAATAGTTTGCAGAAAGCCCAGCCCAGGCTGCGCGCGGCGGCATACACTCAGGGCTCATCGCCTGGAGAACCGGCATGCAGATCAAATGGTTGGACGACCTCTTGGCCATCGCCGAGTGGAAAAATTTCTCCCGCGCCGCCGAAGTGCGCTGCGTGACGCAATCGGCGTTGTCGCGGCGCATTCGTTCACTGGAAGAATGGGTGGGCGTCGAACTGGTCGACCGTGGCACCTACCCGGTGCAACTGACCGCCGCAGGCGCAGCCTTCTGCAGCGAAAGCCGCGAAGCCCTGGCCGGTCTGATGCGCCTGCGCGCCAGCCTGCGCGAGGTGGAACGCATGCCGGGCCGCTCGATCCAAGTGACCGCCGGCCACAGCCTGTCGATGACCTTCCTGCCCAAGTGGCTGGCGCAGTTCCAGCGCCAGACCGAGCAGTTCAATGCACGGGTGGTGGCGGCGAATATTCATGACGCGGTGATTGCGCTGGAAGAAGGCAGTTGCGATTTGATGATCGTCTACCACCATCCCCTGGCGCCGATCCTGCTGGATGCGCAACGCTTCGGCAGCCTGGCCCTGGGGCATGATGCGTTTATTCCGTTGTGCGCGCCGGACAAACGCGGTCGACCGCTGTATCGCCTGCCGGGGAGCACGGGAAAACCCGTCCCGCATCTGGCTTACACGGCCACCACGTTCCTGGGCAGGGTCGCGGAAATCGTGATCAAGAACGGCCCTGCACCCGCCGTGCTGGAGCGCTGCTACGAAGCCGACATGGCCATGCTGCTGATGCGCATGGCTATCGAAGGTTACGGTGTGGCGTGGTTGCCACAGAGCGCGGTGGTGGATGAGTTGGAGCGTGGGCTGCTGGTGCGGGCGGGTGGCGAGGAGTGGAGTACGCGGTTGGAGATTCGCTCGTACTGCGCGATTGAAAACCAGAACCCGACGATGAGGAAGTTGTGGCGCACGCTCGAAGGGCTGCGCTGACGTCAATGCACCTGCGGCATCGCCATTCGCAAACGCTGGGCAAGTAAATCGGAGAACGCTTGCGTCAGGGCCGTACGGGGAACATCACTGCGAAAAACCAGGCCGAATGAATACGGCAAAACCGGTAGAAAAGGCCGCGTCACGATCGGCAAGTCCAAGAAATCATTGGCCAGCAATTCGTTGATGATCGACACGCCGATGCCCTCGGCGACGAAAGCGCAGGCGGCACCTGCCGAATGCACTTCCATGCGCACGTTGGGAAGAATGGACGCCTGCCGAAACACCTGGTCAAGCTCCGTGCGCAGGTTGCGCTGGCGGCCCAGCAGCACCAGCGGCACACCGCGCAAATCACTCACCTGGATAACGCGCTTTTCGCACAGCGCGTGCGCTTGGGGAAGCACGCATACGCCTTGCACCTGCAACACCGGCACCACGTCGAAGCCCGGCAATTCGGTGGGCAGGCGCACAAAGGCAAAATCGACGCTGCGGTCCAGCACCGCGCGCTCAAGCGCATCGTAGGAACCGGTGACCAGTTCGATAACAAGGTCGTCGCGGCCCTGCATGAATTCGGCAACCACACGGGGCAACCATTGGTGGGTCATGCTGGTGGGCACCGCCACGCGCAGCAGCGCCCGGCCAGCGTGACCCAGGCGCAGATCGTCGGCCATGCGCTGGACGCGTTGCATGTTGTCGACCAGCCCCGACACCTCCGGCAAAAACGCCTCGGCCTCGGAGGTCGGCGTCAGCCTGCCCTTCCTGCGCAGGAACAAGGCAAAGCCCAGTGACTCTTCGAGCTGGCTGAGCAAACGGCTGATGGCCGACTGGGACAAGCCCATGCGCGTGGCGGCATCGATGGTCGAACCGGTCGACATGATGGCCTGGAACGCTTCCAGTTGTTTGAGATTCACGCTCGGGCTCCAAGCAGACACGACTGGGCGCAGTTTCCGCTGGCAACACCGGCGGCGTCCAGCCTTGCAGCCCTACCAGAGCTTGATGTCGTAGGTCAGGTACAGGCGATTGTAGTCCCAACTGGTGAGCACATTTGAGCGGTACGCCGTGTTGCGAAATTCTGCCCCCAGGCCTTTGAACGTGCCGTCCTGGATCACGTACTTGAGGCTGGTATCCAGCTCGTGCTCATCGGCCGGTTTGCCAGAATACTTGGCGTCGAATCCTTTGTAGTAGCGGATCATGAAACTCAAGCCCGGGATCGCCAGGGCGGAAAAGTCATAGTCGTAGCGCAGCATCCAGGTTTTCTCATCCTCCAGGATGAATTTGCTCACGCCCGGACTGGTAAAGGACGTGGTGGCCGCACCATTCAAATAGGGCAATGCGGCGTTACCGGACAATTGCTGATAGCCGCCTCCGAACGTATGCCCGCCGAGCCGATAACTCAAGGAGCCGCTGAACATGTCGGCGTCCGCAGCACCGTTATAGGCCGCCCCCGTTTCAAAACTGTTGTAATAACGCACGTCCGTCGTCAAGTGACCTGGCCCGACAGCCACTTTATGCACAACCCCGAAAAAGTGCTGGCGATAGAAGTTTTCAAGTTCACCGTAGTAATAAGACAGGCTGATGGTTTTATTGAGTGCATACGTACCACCCACAAAGTAAAAATCACCATGCTTCGGGCCTTTGTAACCGCTCGGTATCAGATCGACGTTATCGCTGGAGTTACGCAACTTTGATTGATCCAGTCGCCCACCTTGCACAAATAGATGTTCGATACCGGTGTATTCAAACTGCGTACCTTGGAACGTCTGTGGCAGTAAACGCCCATCGTTGTAACTGACCACCGGGTTCTTGGGCAACAACGTGCCCGTCTTCACCACGACATCGGCAAAACGCAGCTTGCCGGTCACGCCTAGGCTGGAAAAATCACGGGCGGCGCGGCCATCATCATGCACTGGCAACAGGCCTGTACCGGCGTGTGCAGGGCTGGAGTCAAGCCTCAGCCCCAGCAGGCCAAGGGTGTCAAGGCCAAACCCGACGGCCCCGGGCGTGAATCCGGAACGCATCGTCAGCAACAACCCCTGTGCCCATTCGACACGGTCGTTGCCGCCGCTGCGGTTGTCATGATTGAAGGCGTAATTACGCAACGCAAGGTGGCCGGTGGAATCCCCGAGGAAACCTTCGGCGCGCACGCTTGATATACCAGGCACCATTAAGCTGGCGCACAAAAGCCCGCCGGTCGTTATAAACGCACGCATAGTTAAGCCCTCAGCTGTGTTTTATTTTTTGTGGCAGAGAGTAAGAAAAGTAACTTGACCAAGTATTTCCTGGCCGATGTTCTTCGGTGTTAATGACCTGAATGAGCAAACAACGCTATCGAATTAAAACAGGGGCGACAAGCTTATGACAAAAGCGCATCAGGCTATGACAGATAACCCGACAACACCTTGAAACGCATAGCCCAATACGCGTTCTTCATAACGTTGTGAGGTATTTATGATTGCCCTACTGTGCCGATGTAGCCGTTGGCTATCCCCATAAAAAAAAGATGAGAGCACCGCTATGTCATCCACTGCGCCAACAGTCACCGACACCGCGCCACCCAAAAACACCCGCCAACTCAACCCGGCAATCATCTTGCTGAGCATTGTGTTCCTGGCCATGGTGCTGACTTATGTGGTGCGCTCCGGCCAGTTTGAACGCCAAGACGTCCGCGTGATTCCCGGGACCTATCAGGTACTGGAAAAAGACACCTCGCTCAGCCAACTCTTCGCCCTGCCGCCGCGCTCGTCGAATAAAACCGTGGCACAACCGGTATCGCTGGCCGAGACCTTTCTGGCCATTCCCCTGGCCATCGAGAAACGCGCCGGGCTGATTTTCATGGTGCTGTTCATCGGTGGCATGTTTGCCGTGCTGAACAAGACCGGCACCATCGATGCCGGCCTGGACCGGCTGCTCGGTGCCACCAAAGGCAACGTCTACATTCTGGTGCCAACCCTGATGCTCGCATTGTCGGCAGGCAGCACCTTCATGGGGCTGGCGAAGGAATACATCATGTTCGTGCCCGTGATGGTGGCCATGGCAAACCGCCTGGGCCTGCCCAACATCGTCGGCTTGGCAATCGTCGCGCTGGCGGTAAAGACTGGGTACATGGGCTCGATTTCCAACCCCATCGCGCTGTCTGTCGCGCAACCCTTGGTCGGCCTGCCAGTGTTCAGCGGGCTGAGCATGCGCATCGTCGCGTACTTCATTTTTGTCACGCTGGCCGTGGGCTACATCCTGTTCTATATCCGCCGGAGCGGCTTCGATACCTCGGCCACATTTTCCCACTCGGGCAAAAAACTCTCCGTGCGGCACACTCTCAGCCTGATCACACTGGGGGTTGGGGTCGGCTTCCTGGTGTACGCCTCCAACACCTGGCACTGGAAGTACCCCGAGCTGTCTTCGTATTACCTGGCGCTGACCATCGTCTTCGCCGCCATCGCAGGCATGAGCCCGAGCACCACGGCAAGCACCTTTGTCGAAGGCATGAACAAGATGCTCATGGCCGGCGTGCTGATCGCACTGGCCACGGCCGTGGAGTCGATCCTCGCCAGCGGCCAGGTGCTGGACACCATCGTGCACGGCCTGTCGCAGATCATTGGCCAGCACGGCCAACTGCCTGCGGCGTTCGGCATGTTCTTCGCGCAGATGAGCCTGGATGTGGTGATTCCATCCACCAGCGGGCAGGCCGCCGTGACGATGCCGATCTTCGGTCCGCTGGGCCAACTGGCCGGCGTGAGCCCGCAGACCACGGTGTATGCCTTCCTGCTGGGCAACGGCTTGACCAACATGATCACGCCCACTTCCAGCGGCCTGCTGGTACTGCTTGCTGCGGCCAATGTGGGCTGGGTGCAGTGGGCTCGGTTTGTGCTGCCGCTGTTCCTGATCTGCACCGCGGTGGCGTTGCTCCTGCTCGCCTGCGCCGCCCTCACCGGCTATTGAATTCGACTGACCAAGGCTTTGTCATGACCCTCCCTGCATTCGAAAACATGCACATCGTACGCAACCAGATGATCACCCTGCGCGATGGCGTGCGCCTGGCCACCGACATTTATCTACCGCTGGGCAGCGGGCCCTGGCCGGTTGTCATCGAGCGTACGCCCTACGACAAATCCGGCCCCTCACGCTCGGAAAAACGCCTGGACGGGCTGCACCTTACCCGCGAGCAAATGGCCGCAGCTTTTACCGAGCAGGGCTTTGTGGCGATCTTCCAGGATTGTCGCGGGCGTTACCGTTCCGAAGGCGTGTTCACCAAATACATCAATGAAGGCGAAGACGGCTACGACACCTTGCGCTGGATCGTCGAACAGCCCTGGTGCAATGGCCACATCGGCAGCATGGGCCTGTCCTATGCAGCGCACACGCAGATGGCGATGGCCTGCTGCAATGCGCCAGGTCTCAAGACCATGGTGCTGGACTCGGGGGGGTTCGCCAACGCCTACCAGTGCGGCATTCGCCAGGGCGGCGCGTTCGAACTCAAGCAAGCGACCTGGGCCTACAAGCAAGCCCAGCAAAGCGCCGCCGTGCAGACCGACCCGCAGTTGCGAGAGGCGTTGGCCCAGGAAGATATTCTCGATTGGTTTGCACGCATGCCGTGGCGCCCAGGGCATTCGCCATTGCGCCATGTACCGGAGTACGAAAACTACCTGTTCGAGCAGTGGTCGCACGGGGACTTCGATCAGTACTGGAAGCAACTGGGTATCTATGCCGAAGGTTTCTACGAGCAGATCCCGGACATCCCCGTGTTGTTCATGTCCAGTTGGTACGACGCCTATGTCAGTTGCACGCTGGACAACTTCACGGCGTTCACCGCACGCAAGCAGTCACCTCAACGCCTGATCATGGGCCCGTGGCTACACGGTGACCGCAACATCAGCTACAGCGGCAACGCCGAATTTGGCAACGCCGCGCCTTTCGACGGCAACCTGGGCGAAGACTGGTTGAGTTGCCGAGTGGAATGGATGCAACGCTGGCTCAAACCGACCGACGCCGAACGGAGCGCCACTCATCAGGTCGATGTGTTCCTGATGGGCGGCGGCAGCGGCCGAAAAAATGCGCAGGGTCGGCTGGAGCATGGCGGGCGTTGGCTCAAGTCGCCGTGTTGGCCGCTCGCGGGCAGCCAACAGCTGAACCTCTACCTGACACCACAAAAAGCCCTTTCGCCGCTCGCTCCTGTGGGGCCGCCCAGTTCATTGAGCTACTTCAGCGATCCCGCCCACCCGGTACCGACCATTGGCGGCTCGCTGACATCGGGCGCTCCGGTGTTCGTGGGTGGCGCTTTCAACCAGATCGAAAGCCCGGACTTTTTCGGCACCCGGGGTGACCACTCGGCACTGTGCGACCGAGATGACGTAGTGAGCTTCGAAACCCAACCGCTTGAGCACGACTGGGTGGTCGCCGGCCCGGTGAAAGTCGAACTGTGGGTGCACAGCAGCGCGCCGGATACCGATTTCACCGCCAAGCTGGTGGACGTCTATCCGCCGAGCGACGATTACCCGCAGGGGTACGCCATGAATATCACCGACGGGATTATCCGGTGTCGCTACCGCGACTCGTGGGAACACCCTGCTCCGCTCACGCCGGGAGAGCCCTTCAAGGTGGTGATCGAACCCTTCGCCACCTGCAACCTGTTCAAGCGTGGCCACCGCCTGCGCCTGGATATCGCCAGCAGCAACTTTCCGCGCTTCGATGTAAACCCCAACAGTGGCGAGGCCGAAGGCATGGGCGAGCATCCGCAGGTGGCGCGCAATACCGTGCATATCGGCGCCGGGCATCCGAGCCGTTTGATACTCACGGTCGTGAACAGCGCGCTATAGGAGGCGGATCAAAACTCTGATACATAGCGCAGCCGCAGAACCTGGTCCAGGCCTGGGGCAAGAACGCGAGCTACCACTTTGTGTTCACGCGGCAGAATCGCGGCAAGCTGGATGAGTTGAGTACGTTGGTTGCGCAGGGCCAACTGCGGGCGCATGTAGGGGCGGTCTATGCGCTGGCCGACATTGGACTTGCCCATGCCCGATTGGAGAGTGCTCACAACGGTATCCAAGGAAAATCGCGATCGCCGTCGTGCCCACTCAGGAAGCAACGCCATGATTTACGAGATCGCCGTGCTGCCGGTTCCTAAAGAACACATCGACGCGTTCAGGCGGGCCTTTGCCGAGGTGGCGCCGTTACTGAGTCGTGCCAAAGGCTACCTGGGCCACATGCTCGCACAAGGGATCGAGACGCCTGAACGATTCAACCTGATTATGCGCTGGGCATCGCTGGAGGATCACACGCCGGGGTTTGAAGCGAGTGAAGATCATCGGGTGTTTAGGTTGGGACTGGAAAAATACTTTTCGGAGGAGCCGCAGGTTTATCACATTGAGGGGGCAGCTTTTAGCGCCTAGCGAAACCCAAGGCAAATAAAGCCTGCATCGCTGCTGGCTTCTTTTTATGTCGCTATCTGGCTCCACGACCAGGACTCGAACCAGGGACCCAATGATTAACAGTCATTTGCTACCGACTAGTCACAACTGGGCCACGAAAAACGTGCTGGAGACACTGAAACGCTGCACAGCGTGAATACATGAATACGTCACGCCAGGAAAGTTAGTCGGGTTGGATTGGCTTGTCAAAGCGTGGCAAAACAATGACCTGTAGGAAAAGGAGGCGCCCTTTGTCAGCTACTGAGCAACCTTTATACCTGACTTAACTTCCTGACCAAGGTAGCCGCCATTAGCTTCAACGTTCTGCTCTCTACCTCAACCCCCTCATCTAGAGCGCGTGTGACCTGCGCCCTGTCATGAATGTAGCCAGCCAAAAAAACTGATTCAATTGATTCAATTGCATGAATGACAACCGACTCCTCTTCAGCTTTTAGAAGCGCTAGCAAAACGCGCAACGCCCGCTCATCATTCGAGTCACCGAGAGACTCCGCGCACCGGCCTCGCCAGACTTCAGACTTCGCCAGAAGAATAGATTCAAGTTCGTTCCAGCTTGAATTATCAAACTGAGAGATCTTGGAGACCGCAGCATCAACTCCTACATCCGACCAGTAATCTTCTGACCTTATCGACTTCAGCAGAAAATCATATTCTTTAAACATACATCCCCCATCAGAACTTCGTCAGACCCGAGAAGCAACGGGGACGGACCTATTTAAATTCCGACCTAAAAGCCTCCATAAAAAATCTCAAGGACAATACTCAACGTTATAGCTACTCCCTAACTCAGCCTGCATATCTCTCTTGGGCCAATCCACGCCCATCATTTACATGGCGTACCTTCTCCTGCGGAGAGCAAAATCCAGAGTCAGGAGGATATTCGTCATTGAAAGTGCTTTGATACTCATCATCCCACAGCTTGATTTTATCGCTCAGACTTCGCGAAACAGGTAAGTCTCCGATGTCAACGTGCCCCATTTGATCTGAATCAGGGCAAAATATCGGCCCTGCCATATATTCATTCGCCAGTCTTAAGTTGATCATTCTAAAATCCTACATGTACTTACCTAATTCGCGCGCACTACAAGGCCATTAGTGCTGACTCCTACAGCGATATTTTACTCAATCCCATTATGACTGATACGATACACATTTGCCGAGCCTGCGGTTTCCTACGATCTAAAAACCACCTTTATACAGAGCTTAACAAACCCCTAATACTCGAAGATCATCTATAAAATCTGCGGCTTCTTCCGGCGGCAACTCTTTCAACACAGAGGAAAGGCCAATCTGCTCGATCAGCTTTAAGGCAGCATCCATATGATATTTCTTGACACTCTCGGAAGATCGACCCGCTGAAAGAACAAGGGCTAAAATTTCAAGCATCAATTTCTCAACTGGCAGATCGAAGGAGTTTTCGAGTTCGCTATAGGCAAAGCCTACCTCGCTTTCACCTTCGACCCAAGCGCTTCGATGCCTAAGCTTTACTCTGCAGTAGCTGTAATAACTGCCCAAAAACCAAGCCCTAATTTCAGCGTAAGTCACTCTTTCTTCCATCGCGGAGTATTCCTAGGCAAACGCAACATGACGCCCTGATCCTCGACAACATTCACAGCGAGAAAAAGGGTCAAATTCATATATTAAGAAAATTTAAATCCGTCCCCCTTCCCTCTTCCCTCTCCTTCAAGATATGCCCACTACACCAGACCCAATATCGGCTTGATCTGCTCATTCATTTGTACAAAAGTCTCATAGGACATGCTCGGGTCATCGTTGAGAATTAAATAGACCCCCCCCATCAGCCGTACCGCCTTACGACACTTTCCTACCAATCGTGCAATTACTTCATCAGGACTATAGCCTAGAGCACTCTGACAAAGTTCTGCATCCCAGAACTGGGCAGGATATAGCGTATAGATATTATTGCGCCCATCAACATCTAAAGTTTTGTCCTCACGCAACCGATTATAAACCGCGTTATCATCGCTCAGCCCTCCTTGATAATACAGACCATACAGGTCATAGGATACATGAGCCCTATACCCCTTGAACGCCTCAATCACTTTTGGCAAATACTCATTCACAACAAGCGTATAATCAATAGCCTTATTTGATATTTTAAATCCAAACCGCAAGTGCTCGTCAAAGGAGGCTCTATCTTCATATATGTATCGATCACCACGATACGCATAGTCCCCCACACACCGGAGCCCTCTGATGGGAAGTTTAATCGTATAGGTTGCAACCAATCCGTCGCCGCAACTCGGGGTAGCCGGAAGCTCAAGACCTGCAAATCCTAAAGGAGCACCAATCCGAGACATTCTATCCATGACTTCAGCATGTCGCTGATTTATAGATTGAGCTTTATCAGGGCGCGCATAAAACCATAACTCTATATCTGCTGCACTCATGGAATTCTTGTCCTAGTACTAACAATGTTATCAAAACCATTGGACCGAATGAACGCTTTAGCCTATACCTCAACTTTTTGATTCGAAAACTCATATAAAACTTTATATCCGGGATTCTTGACTCCCCAGGGTCAGACCCCATTAACCGCATGCCCCACACGGGCGTTATAACTTGACCATGGATAATCTACTGCATCAGCTACCATGCAGGCACGTACTGGATTCAGTTCAATATACCGACAGCACGCAAGCAAATAATTCGCTGTTTGTACCAAACTTGATTTATATCGACTCTCCCATAACGTACCTGTACGACCCTCTAACTTTTTTCGATATCGAGTAGCCCGAGCGGCAAGCACCTTGATTAACTGCCCTAGTCCCGCCACTGATTTGCCTAGTGCCACTAACAAATGGACATGATTTATCGTCAAACAATAGACATATAGTTTTATTCCAAATGCGTTCTTGAGCTCTCGGAGGTCGCTCACATAACGCTGGCAATTTTCTTCAGCAGCAAACACCACGCTGTACAACGTGATGCGGATAGTCTGCCGAAACGATGCGTCCCATTCTGGGCATAGGTAACCTCCTTTCTTAAAAAATTACAGTCTAGCAAATGGATAAAAAATAAATCCGTCCCCTTTTCGCTCCCATTCAGCGATTAAAGGAAACTAGCTACAATACGAAGACATCAGAGCTTTTGCTGTTTTACCTTCTACTGAGGAACCCGCTGCCAACTCAGCTAACGTATCCTTCGAAATAAAATTTAAATCCAAATACTCATTAAATTCTTCATTTAGCGCTGAATCCCTTACAGCAATTACACCAAATTCCTCATATGCACTTTCAAAGACGATCCAATCGCATGCGCTATCGCATAGAATAATTGGATAACCAACCGCGCCATCAAAAAAACTTTCAAACCGTTTATTCAACCAAAAAACGTCTCTCTCCAAATCACTTCCATCGACAGAAAAACAAGTTTTTTCCAATGCTTCACCTCCTGAAAACTTTATAAATACATCTGACTTAAAACTGGAAACACTCTTCAAGATCAACCCGACACACACATCAACATAACACAACAATGGTCTCTCAAAGAACCAAAACGAAAGCCCTCCACTAGTAAACACTTTCATCGGCAGATCTTTATTAAAGTCAATAATACCTGTCAACCTATCAAGGAAAAAAGTCAATTCTAAATCTTCAACTCTAGAAATAGCCATCACTACTCCTCTGTGAATCTGATTTTCGCGGTGGGTTTTTTCAGCCCTTCTACAGTCAACGAGGCGGAGGGTTGCCCAGTGGACGTCGAAGCTGGATAGAAACGATATGTTTTCTCACCGTTAGTTAACACAGTAACTGAGCCATCCTGGGAAATAGATTTTATATAACCATTAGACTCAAGGGTCTTTATGGCGCTGCCTTGGCTAACATTGGCCTCAATCTGTCCTGCACTATTTCGGGTAGCCTTCGGCAAAAACTCAATCGCCGTTGCTTTTGCACCCCACAATCCCATCTTACCTAAAACTGCCGCAATGCCTACACCTGTCAGCTCTCCGGCCATGAACATGGCCCACGCCTTCACAAACTCATTCGCAGGCTGTGGCCCATCAAAACCTTGACCTTGTGCAAGGGCCAACTGCGCTTGCGCAGCTTCTTCAGCAGAATACCCCTGTTTCTGCATGTATTCGGCGAGGGTAGTTGACGCCTGCCCGTACTGCGCCAATCCTGCCGGAAGATGCTCCCCGAAATTGTATTGCGTAGCATTCTTCGCAACCCAGCCACCCTTCTCGATCGACTTAGCATCAGCATCCTTCTGCGAAGCCGCTGCCAGCACTCCCACAATCTGTGAACTCATGGACAAAAGGGTCTTATCGCCTTTAACCAAAGAGTCCAGATGAACGACTAGAGCTTCGTTGATCCCGGCTGCCAAAGCCCCCGTTCTGAAGTCCCCGCCTGTGGCCTTAGAGAGCAAGCCACCCACCATTGCATGAACCACAATTTTAGGAGGGTAGCCTTCCGTCAGTACCCCATGGGTGTAGTCGCCAATGGCATTAAAACTTGCTGCAGCCAATGTATTGAACAATGCGCCTTTGAGTGCATCACCAAAGTCACCACCTTGTCCGAGCGCTTTGCTCAGCAAAGTCGACGTACCGTTCTGCAAGGCTTGGTTCGCCGCAAACTGGCCAACGCCGGTCCAGGTGTTGAGGGCTGGCGAAGTGATAACGGCCCCTGTGTTTGGATTGGTCTGCGTGCCTGTCCAACCATCGAAAAGCCCTTTCGTCAGGCCTGCCGTCACGCCCGATATCACGTAGCCCTTAATCGCATCCGATGAGGTGACGTCCTTGAACACTGCCCCCAGATTGCCCCGATTATTGATAACGCTGACGGTTGTAAATAGGGGGTCAGACCACCATTCACATGTTTCAAAGAGAAATGCTGATTACCTTTACAAAACCCTGGACTGCCCCCTCTTTCCGCTTAGGCCGTGTCGAGATGACGCGTAGCGCTCCTCACTTCGTCGATTTGTACTGCGTTCGCCACTCAGCGAAGGGTCGTAAACGCCAAAGTGTTACGAGCACAGTTGCCAGAAGCAAGCGAAGCCGGCAGTCTGCCAGACGTGAGTGCGAGCCGTGGTTGCTTGCCAGTAACTTGCCGCAAATAGAGTGGACCCCAGCAAAAATCGTGGCGATTTATAAGCGCCGCATGCAGATCGAAGAGGGCTTCCGAGATGTAAAAAGGGAGCACCTGGGATTGGGCCTGAATCTGCATCGAAGCCATTGCCCAAAGCGCATCGAAGTGTTGTTGATTGCCGCTTTAGCCAGCTACCTCATCTTCCTAGCAGGATTGCAGGCAAGGGATAACCATTTGGAACAGCGCTATCAAAGCAACATCCTCAAAGAGAAGCGAGTACTTCCATTGTGGCGTTTTGGCCTGGAGTATGGGCGCAGTTTCACAGGTTTCGGTGACCGAAAACACCTAAAAACATTGGAGCATGCTCTGCGTGATGAGGTGCATCATCAGACGCAGAGCCTGGAATAAATTTGTGCGGATCCCTCAGGGTCTGCCCCCTATTTCCTCTCAACTTTCAGTGAAGACTGTCTTTCCTTCCTGTCCTGGTCCCATATGTCCCCCACTGCTTTGCTTACCACCGTACAGAGTATGTTGCATTGCTTGAGAAAAAAGAATGTCGACGCAACCCTTCCAAGTCCTGTTGCACCGCAGTAATCAAGGCTAACTTTTAAATTAAAGTCCCGCCCCTACTTAAAGCCAACGTATACAGCCTCTACCGTGGCTCGCCCCCTAAATCATCCATATCAGGAGCATAAAACCTGACCGAATTCTGGTTAACGTTTATGCCGGTTTTATCTTTCTCCACTTCAAAAGACACGCCCTCAGCCACAAAAAAACTCTCAACTGCCTCAATAGGCAGACCTAAAACCTGCTTGCCATCATAATAAAAACAAGCATTAGGAAAATAGACCTCCACCCCCAACAACTCATTAGAGCAGTTGTACCAAACTTGCATGACAGCGTCACCAAAGGCGTCAATTGAATTTTCTGACAATTCAGTTTTAGGAAAAACCTTATATGGCAAACCTATAACCTTCCTGACCTCCTCTCTGCCTTGCCCGCAAAAGAAGTTCTCGAGCCCATTAGACTGACTGTAATTCAACTTCATGAAATCTACCTCGGTACAAAATCTTCAGGACTAAGACTTTTTGAATACTTTAAAACTTCCCCAACAGAAAAATGAGACAGATTTATTTTCTATTCAGCCTAGCAAATGAATAACAAATAAATCCGCCCATTTTTATCTTGAATAAACGTCCTAAACTAGACTGGAGACTTCTTTGAGTAGCGCTCTTCTAATCTTTCAGCAGACCTTAGAATACTGCCCCTATCATCAGGAAAGAATGCAGAGTAAACATCAGCTGCAACTTTCATCAGGAAAACGTAGTCAGGCACTGGGATACTTGAAGTTCCCACTTCACCCAGAAAGAAACTGACCTCATTGAAATCTTCTGGAACGTCCCAGTCCTGATCAAGAGAGTAAAAAAATCCTTCACTCACAGAAAAGCCAAATCCCCGCGAGGCGTTATAGATAAGCGCTGGAAAATTAATCCTCCCCCTCGCCATAGAAGCCTCTATCAATTCGTAAAGGTCTTCATAATCCAGACCCGTTGAAACAAACGACTCCTTGAGGCTCTCAAGCCAAACTAGCCATCAGTTTGTCATCGGCGGCATAGTGATAAAGGCATTTGTTATTCCTCCAGTCTTGCTATTACGTATCACCTGGGGGTGATAGTACAAAAGGGGACAGATTTTTTCTATTTTTTCCCACATCTAACTTCGGACTACCACGGCCTCTATGTTCGATATCAACCCCTGCATTTTTTTCAACCTCATCAACAAAACGAACAGTGGATCCCTCAGGGTCAAACACAGTTTACCCCATCAGCCCGCCATTCAGCGCGAGGCGATTGTCGGCCCGATTAGATACAGCATCATCACTCAATTCGTTTCGTCACCCACCTCAAATTCAATAAATCCGCCCCTTAAGGATCCTCTTTATCAATTTTACTCACCACGCAGCTTGACGGTTCGAGGGTGTCGACTTTCCGGAATGCTTAATTTTTTCAATTTCCGCGTTGACCGCTAAATACTTATCAGCATATTTTTCCGGAGTACGCTTGTGAAGTTCCCCCAAAATCGACACCAGACTTTCATGAATGGCCAAGTCTGTAGGTTCTATTTCCATAGCATCCTCATAACACTGCAAGGCGCCTTCAAGATCTCCCACCTTAACCAACATCGCACCGAGTTCAAGATACGTATCGACAAATGAGGGTTCGGCTTCAATGGCGGCCTGATAATATTTGAATGCGTCGACAACATTTGACGCGCGCTCATTCGATACGCCTGCAAGGAAAAGATATCGAGCTATGACTTGATCTGGGGCCAACTGGGTAGCGACTTCATAATGCTTAATAGCCTGGGCAAAGTCACGCTGATAGAAACATATATCACCTAAACATTCAGCACATGCAGACTCAGACAGTGAATGCGAGCGGGTTTTGAAATATTCAATTGCATTTTCGACAAGCCCGGTTGAGAGGTACCTAATCAATTGTTTCTTAATATCATTAAAATCAGATTCGTTCACGGCTACTCTCCAACTACTTTAACGTGTTTAACAAGTGAATTGAATGATTCCAATAGCGAAGGAGGCACCCCGATATTTCGAAAATTAGAAACTGGGTCAATACCTTCTAAGTTTATTTTTATCGCATCAATACCTTTAGAAGCACTTTGATCCACCGCTTTCGACATCATTGCATCATAGCCACGCTTGTCAAGAACAAATTCCACGATTTTTTGATCCACGCCCAAAGCGCCATTATTCTGGAATGCTTCAACTTTCGACATCGATTCCGACAAGTATTTGCTGGAGTTCGTCTTAGGGATTGCAGGCTGCAGCTTCATAGCTCCCAAGGTTGCATCCGCTTCTGCCACCGACATTTTACGGAATACGGAAACTGTTGTTGCTTCACTGCTAGCTCCCCAGCGGGCGAACCCGCCACCTGGAGCCAGCGAGAGTGCCATGCCCAATCCCACTTCACCCCAGTACCCCGGATTGGTAACAACCGAAACCAAACCCTCGGAAGCTTTTGAACTGTTACCCTCAAAACCGTAAGCCAGCCCTGAGGCTATATCCAGATTCCACTGAGATGCACTTTTATATCCCTGCCGAACAGCATCGGGCGCTGTAATATATATTTTATATTCCAGCGGCTCCATCGTTATAAAGGGCTTTCCGCTGACTTCATCCTTCAATGTATAACTAACAATCTTACCGCTATCATCCTGATGAATAATGACATCACCCAGGTCGCTTGACGATGTCCCCTCCATTTTCAAGATCGTGGAACATCCGTTGGCGGTAGGGTTAATCGAACATGCCCCACGCTTCTTATTGTAATCGTCGGTATGCCCCTGATAGTTGTATTGTGTGGCGTTCTTCGCTACCCAACCGCCCTTCTCCATAGACTTCGCATCCGCATCCGTCTGGGAAGCCGCCGCCAAGACCCCAACTATCTGGGAACTCATGGAGAGCAGATTCTTATCGCCGCGAACCAACGAATCCAACTGAACTACAGCCGCTTCGTTAATACCCGCCGCCAACGCGCCGGTCTTGAAGTCCCCACCGGTCGCCTGGGCAAGTAATCCACCGACCATCGCATGCACCAATATCTTCGGCGGGTAGCCATCAGTCAGTTTGCCCTTGGTGTAATCCCCCACAGCATTGAAGCTTGCGGCTGCCAATGTATTGAACAATGCGCCTTTGAGTGCATCACCAAAGTCACCACCTTGTCCGAGCGCTTTGCTCAGCAAAGTCGACGTACCGTTCTGCAAGGCTTGGTTCGCCGCAAACTGGCCAACGCCGGTCCAGGTGTTGAGGGCTGGCGAAGTGATAACGGCCCCTGTGTTTGGATTGGTCTGCGTGCCTGTCCAACCATCGAAAAGCCCTTTCGTCAGGCCTGCCGTCACGCCCGATATCACGTAGCCCTTCATCGCATCCGATGAGGTGACGTCCTTGAACACTGCCCCCAGATTGCCCCGATTATTGATAACGCTGACGGTTGCATTAGTCGCGGCACCTGAAGCAACAGCCCCCACCGCCGCCGCCGTGACACCACCACCACCCGCCGCAGTCGCAGCCATAGGCCCTACGACAGTAGCCATCACGATCGCGATAATGATCTGCGACGCAGGACCAAGTCCGGAGTTGCTGTATTTGAAACTCTCGTGAATTTCCTTAACTTGATGCCAATCTACATCGCCACGCCTTTCTGCATCCTTTATCCATGCCAATTGCGGGTCAGCTTTGACCATTGCATCAATGGACTGACTAACCGTTTGCTGATTGACCTGCGTTACATCAATTTTCAAACCATCCACCGCTTTGATCGCAATAGCGCCTGCGGCAGCCATTTGCGTTTGACGCACGGTTTCGTCGGTATTGCCTTTGCCTTTGGATGACACCCAAAAAGCATTGTTATTGGACTTCTCGTGGCTTTCCTGATGAAGATCTTTAACACCCTCAAACGTCACGCTACCGCCACTTGCAATGGTCAGGTCATTGCCACTTTGCAACTTGGCAGCCTGGTACTTCTGATCATCCTGGCTCTGAATCGTAAGGTCGCCACCGGTTTTAATTTCACTACCGATGTTGGTGACTTTAGTCACCTCATCACGCTGGGTTTTCTTGGTGCCCCAACTCCCCTTCTTCTTCATGTCATACAGCGAATAATCGCTGTCTTCTGCCGACAGCAGCGCCAATTTACCGCCAGCAACCAGGTATGCCTCGTCCCCCGCAGTGATCCGGCTGGCAATCATCGCCAGATCCTTACCCGCACCCAGCGATACATCCCCACCCGCACTCAGCGCGGTCGAAACCTGACTGACATGATCTTCCTGACGTTTCTCCTTTTTGCTTTTGCGGGAGGAATGTTCCTCATCTGCAGCCGAAGCCAGAATCAAATCACCGCTGGCACTCATGTTGATGTCGCGCTTGGCATCAATCCGACTGGCGATCGCCGTGATGTCTCGCCCTGCCTTGACATTGACATCGCGCCCGGCATCCACATCGGAGCCGTGTTGTGTGGCGCTGCTGGTTTGCAGGCGCTTGCCCATATCCATCGCATTGCGCTCTTCGGCGGCGACCAAGCTGGCATCACGGCCAGCGACAATGGTCGTGTCGCGACCGCTTTGCAGACCACCACCGACACTGGCAAAGTCTCGCCCGGCGCCGATGTCCAAATCATTCGCCGCCTCAACCCGCGCAGCGCTGTCCACATAATCGCGATGCTGCGAATACCCCGCCCCTTTGTCATCCCAACCGATCACGCTGCGCTCGTTGATCACATCGCCATTGATGGCGGTCAGCGTCACATCGCGCCCTTTGATGATGCCGCCGGCTTTGTTGACGATGTTGTTGCCCGCCAGCAGGTCCAGGCGGTTGCCTGCTTCGATCAGCCCGCTGTTGGTCACATCATTGGCGGCTTTGGCCGACAGGTTGTTGGTGGCGCGCAGGGTGCCGGCGTTGACCAGGTTTTCACCGGCAATCAGGTTCAGGTCGTTACCGGCGATCAAGGCGCCGGTGGGGGCAAGCCGGTTATTGGCCTGGGCCAGGTACAGCACCGGCACCAGGACTTTTTCACCGTTCACTTCGTGCTCTTCCAGCCACACGATGTCATGCGTCAGGGCTGCGACCTGTTGTGAGGTGAGGCTGACGCCCATCGACAGGTTCAGCTGCTGCTTGCTGCTGATGGCGTTGTCCATCAAGTACTTGAACAGTTTTTCGTCGGTGGTCTGACCGTCGATAAGGCGTTGGCCGGTGCGCGCTTGCACGGCCTGCTGAACCAGACGCTGTTCGTACAGGCCATCGCCCAGGCGCTTCCAGCTTGTGTCTGGGTTGTAGCCCAGGCCTTGCAGCAGGTAGTCCGAGCTCATGAATTGCTTGAGGTCGGTGAGTACCGGGTTGGTTTCGATCAGGTATTTGTGCGGCTGCGAGACGGCACGGCTGTCCGGCAGGCCCTGGACGCGGCTGATGGTTTGGCCGGCCAATGCCGTGGGCTGGCTGACGACGGGTGGTTGTATGTGACCGCCAGCGAGTACGTCCTGGACAGCCGGGGTAAGGCCGGGCAGTTGGGTCTCCGACGCAGCGATCGCCGCAACGTCGGTACTGCGCGCATTGGTCGACAAGCCCGGCACACTCAGATCAGGGAGAGCCCCGTCTGACGACGTATGCACAACCCTATCGCCTGGCGTGACGGCAGGCAGGCCGATGCCCGGCCGCGAACCATCGACCGCAGGCTGGGAAACATCAGCGGGATTGCGCGCGTCAATGCCGTCGACGCGGGTGATGTCGGCACCGTTGGTGCGTCCCGGTAGCCGGATTTGCACATCGGCGCTGCCTACACCGCCGGTATCGATGGCGCTGGCGACCGCATTGAGCAAACCCGCTTCACGGGCCGCCACGGCGACCTGACGCGTGCTGGTGGCGACTTGCGCCGCTTCGCCGACTTGAATCACGCGGCCATGGGTGGATGGCAGCGCTTGCTGGCGCTGGCTCGGATCGAGGCTGGCGCTGCCCAGCGTCCAATTCTGATTAACAGTGCCCGCCTGCCCCGTCGTGCCGCTTTGGCCACTTAAACGAAACAATCCGTTCTGCCCGCTGGGCAAACCGAAGCCCGGCAGGGTCAGGGGGTTGACCTGCTGTTGGGCAAGGTCGGGTGGCAACTGTGCATTGAGCACCACCACCTGGGTTTTATTGGCGCCTACGCCGGTGTCCAGCGAACGCCCACCCACCGCCTGCGCGGTCTTGATCACGTTGATGTTGTTGATGCTTTTACTGGCGGTGAGCGCAGCGTTGCCACCGGCCTGAATAATCGCCGGGGCCACCACTTGGGTGCCGCCTTGTACGGCGATGGGCTGGTTGATACCGGGAAACAGCGACGGACTGAACCGCGCCATCAAGTCCGCAAACGCCGCCTCATCCACTGGCGAGCCCTGCGGGTGCGCGCGGTTATAGGCCTGCACCGCGGCGACCATCTGGTTGTACTGGCCCTTGGAGATTTTGGTAATGCCGCCGTATTCCTGGCTCTGGGAACCGGAACCACCGGTAGCTGCCTGGTTGAGGATGTTTTCGCCAGTAATCGATAGGTCATTGGCGGCCGACACCACGCTGTAGCGGTTGGTGAAGTTCTGCCCGGTGACCACCATGTTGCGCCCGGCGCTGAGGGTGGCCGAAGGCGAGTCGATTTCCAGCACACTCGACACGGTACGGCTCAAGGTCACCGCAGGGCGTCGGTCACTCCAACCGCCGCTGCAATGCTGGGTGCACCGAATGCCCACGCCCACGGACGTCAACTGCTGGTTGAGCTTGAATTTCTCGCGCTCGTTGACCACGTCGTTGGCCGCGATTCGGAGGTCGCCCATGCTCTCGATGCTGGCGGAAACGTTACGCACGCTCTGCGCCTGGGTTCCACCGGCTACACCCGCTACCGTGAGGTTGCCCAGGCTGTAGATGTCCGAATAGTTGTTGGTCAGGCTGCCCAGGTTGAAGGTCGAGTCCTGGCCGCTGAACAGGAATCCGCGTGCGCCGACACCGCTTGCAGCGTGATCGTTGAGCAGGCTTTTGGCCGTCAGCACCAGGTTTTGCGAAGCCCCCAACGTGCCGGTGTTCACAATGCTGCCAGCGTTGATGCGCAAGTCGCCGCTGGAGGTCAAACGCCCACGGTTGAGCAGTTGGCCCCCTGTGGTCAGTTGGGAAGTGCCACTGCCAGCCACGCTGGCGGTTTCATTCACGGTTATCTGCGCAGCGCTCAAGCCCAGGTTGCCCAGGCTGCTATAGCGCCCGTTACCGCCGTAGCTACCGGCCAGCGTCAGATTGGCCGTGCCGTCACTGGCGATCAGGCCGTCGTTGTTCCAGTTGCCGCCGTTGCCCGTCAGGCTGTCGGAGGCGAGTAACTGGCCGCTGGCGGTCTGGTTCAGGGTATTGACGTTGACCGTCAAGCGTCCGGCCTGGATCACGCTGCTGTTGGTCCAGCTGTCTGCGGCCAGGGTCAGGCCGCCACGGGTCACCAGGTTGCCGCCGGCATTGATCAGGTTGGCGGTGGCGATATCAAAAGTGCCGGTGCCGCCGTGCAACAGGCTCCCGCCCTGGTTCAGGAAGCCGCCGGCATTCAGGGTCAGGTCAGCGTTGGAGGTTTCCAGTCGACCATTACGGTTATCGAATGCACCGCCGAGCTGGAAGTTGGTTTTGCCGCTGCGGCCCAGCGCGCGCAGTTGCCCGCCTTGGTTGTCGACGCTGCCGCCCGTCACGCTCAAGGTATTGTCGCTTTCAATCACACCGCTGCGGTTGATCAGCGCGCCACCGGCGTTCAGCTCAACCGCACGACCTGCAATCTGCCCGGCGCTGTTGTCCAGTTGCACACCACTGACTCGCATCAAGCCGGTGGCATACGCCCCGCCATTGGCATTGGCGAAGTAGTTGGCGTTGACCACTGCATCGCCGGTCTGCGCAGCGATGAAGCCGCTCTGGTTGTCGAGGCGGTTGGCATTCAGGTTCAGGCTATGGGCCTGGAGCGTGCCGCCTTGGTTATTGAGGTCGCCGCTGATGTTCAGGCCCAGGCCGGTTTGACCCTGCACCTTGCCTTTGGCGTTGTTCAATCCCACCGCGGTCAACTGCACATCGGCGTCCTGGCTGTAGATCAGACCGTCGCTGTTGTTCTGCACGATACCGCTGCTGGTGATCGCTACGCGGTCTTTACCAGCGAGGGTGCCGCTGCCGCTGTTGTTCAGGCCACCGCTGAACAACGTCAACAGACTTTGGCTGATGATTTTACCCTTGGCGTCGTTGTTGACCTGCATCGCCCGTTGAAGCAACAAGGGGCCGGAACTGGCAATGCTGCCGCCGCTGTTGTTGAGGGTGCCGAGCAGGTTGAGGGTCAGGCGGCCGTTGGTCGCCAACGTGCCGCCGTTGTTGTTCAGGTCGGTGCCGACGACAGTCATCGCTTGTTGGGCGTTGATCGTGCCTTGGTTGATCAGCGTTGCCGCCTGCAGATCCAGCGTGTTGCCGCTTTCGATCAAACCGCCATCGACGTTGGTCAACGCACCGGCCACGGTGAGCGTTTGCCCGTCGCCACTGGACAGCACGCCTTTGCCACTGTTATCCAGGCTGGCGGCACTGACGCCCAAACGGCCTTGGCTAACCAGCGCGCCTTCGTTGTTGTTCTGCAGCGCGCCACTCAGGCGCACGTCAATTGCACCGCTGCGGCTGGAGAGCGTGCCGTTGTCACGGTTGTCGAGGTTGTCACCCCTGACGTTCAGACCTTGCCAGCCGGACAGCAGGCCTCTTGCGGTGTTGTTCATCGTGGACGCGTTGACAGTCAGCACTTGGCTGCTGATCAGCTTGCCGGCGCTGTTGTCCAGGCTGCGCGCCGTCAGAGCGAAGCTTTGCTGGCTGGAGATTTCGCCGCCTTGGTTATTCAGGTCACGCAGGTTTTTCAGGGTCAGCGGGCCGTTAGTCAGCAGCAGGCCGTTGCGGTTGTCCAAGTCGCTGTTGTTGAGGTCCAGGGTCATCCCCTGCTCGCCCACCACGCGGCCGCCCGCCAGTGCCAGAGCGTTGAGGTTCGCGGTCAACGCGCCTTTGGCCGAGACTTCACCGCCATTGCCCGTGTTGAGGCTGGCAGCGTTGAGGTTCAAGGATTGCTTGGCACTGATCAAGCCTTGGTCCTGGTTGCTCAACAAGCCATCGCTGGTCAGTTGCAAGTCGCTGCGGCTATTGAGCGTGCCGCCACGGTTGTCGACGGAACCTGCGTGAGCGTCGAGGCTGGCGCCGCCGATCAGGCCTTTCAGGTTAGCCAGGGTTTGATTGACGCGCAGGGTCAGGTCCTGATTACTCAGCAGCTTGCCGTTGCTGTTATCCAGACTTTGCGCGGCCACGGTGAAGGCTTGGGCGCTGGAGATTTCACCGCCCTGATTATTGACGCTACTGAGGTGGTTGAGCGTCAGTGGGCCAATAGCGTTGATCAATCCGCCTTGGTTGTTCAGTTGAGCGTTGTTCAGGTCGAGACTCAAACCCGCGTTGCTGAACAGCTTGCCGCCCTGCTGATCCAAACCGGTGACGCTGACGGTTAGCGCCTTGGCGCTGCCGATGCTGCCGCCGTTGTTCAACTGTGCGGTGGTCAAGTCCAGGGTATCGCCGCTGTTGAGGCGGCCGTTTTGGTTGTTCAGCCCTCCGGTGCTAACCGTGACCGGGCCTTTGCCGCTGATGATGCCTTGCTGGTTACCCAGATTGGCGCTTTGCAGGGTCAGGCCGCCGTCGGTAACCAGTTTGCCTTCGCTGTTGTTGAGGCTGTCGGTGACGGAGACGCTCAAGCCCTTGGCGCTGGACAGGCTGCCTTTGCTGTTGTTCAGGCTACGGGCCTTGACGGCCAACGCATCTTCACTGCTAAGCACACCTTGGCTGTTGTCGAAATCACCTGCGAGATCCAGCTTTAGCGATTCCTGGCTGAGCAGTTTGCCGCCGTTGTTATCCAGCGATGTGCCGGTCAGGATAAAGCGTTGGCCGTTGAGTTCACCGAGGGTGCGGTTGATGAGTTGATCAACGGCAAGGTTCAACGTACCGCCTGCGAACACCACGCCCTTGTCGCTGTTGTTGAGTTGTTGGCCGGTGACGCTGACGTCGGCGTTGCCGGTCAATTCGCCGCTGCGGTTGTCGACAGTCGCCACGTCGAGTTTCAGCGCTTTTGTGGCGCCTACCAGACCGTTGCGGTTATCGAGATTTGCGCCGCGTAGGTTGAGGGCGTCGGTGCTGATCAGCTTGCCGTTCTGGTTGTCGAGTTTGCTCGCGTTGATCGTCGCAAGCGCCTTGCCTGCGATCTCGCCGTTGCGGTTGTCCAGCGTTGCGCTGGTCAGCAACAAGGCGCCGTCAGCGATCACGCTGCCGCGTTGGTTATCGAACCATTCGCTGGCACTGAGGGTGACATCGCCACGCCCACTGAGCAGGCCTTCGGTGTTATCCAGGCGAGTGCTGCGGGCATCGAGGCTGGCGGCGTTGATATGGCCTTTGAGGTTGGCCAGCAGTTGCTCCACACGCAGGGTCAGTGCCTGGTTGCTGATCAGTTTGCCGTTGCTGTTATCCAGGTTTTTTGCGACCAGGGTGAAGGCGTTTTGGCTGGAGATTTCGCCGTACTGGTTGTTGACAGTGGCGAGGTTGTCGAGTGTCAGCAGGGGTGCGTTGATCACCCCTGCGTTCACCAGTTCGCCATTGTGCAGGTCAAGGTTGAGTTGCGTGGTGCTGACCAGTTCGGCGCCGCCCAGCTGCGTCAGGCCGGTAAGGCTGGCATTCATGGCGCCGACGCTGCCGATATGCCCGCTGTTGTTGAGCTGGGTGGCGCTGAGGTCGAGCTTGTCGGCGCTGATCACGCGGCCGTCGATGCCGTTGGTGAACAGTCCGGTGTTGACCGTCGCCAGGCCTTGGCTTTTGAGCAGGCCGTTGGTGTTCTCCAGGCTGGCACTGGTCAGTGTGAGGTTTTGGCCGCTTTCGACGGTGCCACCTTGGTTGATTAGCGCCGCTGCGCTCGCAAGGGTCAGCGGTCCTGCGCTGGAGATCTTGCCGTGGGTGTTGTCGATGCGCTGGCCTGCCAGCTCCATGGAGCCTTCGCTGGTGAGCTTGCCGCCTGTGTTGTCCAGGCCTGCCTTCAGTTGAAGAGCCAAAGCACGCTGAGCGCCAACAGTGCCATCGGTGTTATCGACAGCAGTGCCGGTAAGCCGAGCGTCCTGGGCAAAGATCAAACCTTTGGCCTGATTGATCACCTCGGCCATGACCAATTCCAGCCCAGTACCGGCCAACAACTTGCCGCCGCTGTTATTCAGACGCGTGCCGCTGAAGTCGATGCTCTGCTGGCTGGAGATTTCCCCGCTGCGGTTGTCGGTACTGCCGACCTTGAGTTTCAGCACTTTTGTCGCAGCGAGCAGGCCGCCATCTTGGTTATCCAAGGTGTCAGCGTTGAGGCTCAGATTGCCCTGGGCGACCCACTGACCGCCCTGCTGATTCAGCACGCCAACCGTGGCGTCCAGATCATCCTGGCTGGCAATGCGTCCCTTGGCGTTTTCGACGGTATCGAGGGTCAGGCGTACCGGGCCAATCGCGCTGGTCAGGCCGTTCTGGTTGTTCAAGGACTGGCCGGCAAGCACCAGCGCCTGCTTGCTGTTTAGCACGCCTTCGCGGTTGTCGACTTGGCCGACATGCAGGTTCAGGCCCTGATTGGCGCGCACCGCTCCGCCACGGTTGTCCAAGCTATTGCTGCGCAGGGTCAGCAGGTTCTGTCCGGACAGGCGACCGGTGCGGTTGTCCACACTCCCAGCCTGGATGTCCATCACGCCTTTGGCGAGCACAGCACCTTTGGCTTGGTTATCAAGCAGGCCATCGACCTTCAGCGTCAGGCTGCCATCGGTCGCCAGGCTGCCGGACTGGCTGTTATCCAGGCTGGCCGCGGTCACGTTCAAACGCTGGCCGGCACCCAAGGTGCCGCCTTGGTTGGACAGCGCGCCGGTGGTGGTCAGGTCGAGGCTGATGTCGCCCATCACATGACCGTCGTTGCGGTTGTTCAGGGTCATCGCGTTGACCACTGTGGCGCCGCTGCTGGAGACTTCGCCGTCATCGTTAAGCAGGTCGGCCCCCAACGTTAACGCCAGGTCTTTGGAACTGCTGAATACGCCGCTGGTGTTATCCAGTCGCTCTGCTTGCACAGTCAGGCCTGCCGCAGCAATGACGCCCTTGAGGTTGATCAGCGCTTGGTCGACTTTGAGGGTCAGCGCCTGATCGCTGAGCACATGGCCGTCACTGTTATCCAGACTTTGCGCGGCCAGGACGAAGTTACGCTCGCTGGAAATCTCGCCGTGCTGGTTGGCGACGGAGGCGAGGTTTTTCAACAGCAATTGCCCTGGCGCGTGGATCAGGCCACCGGCGTTGTTGAGAACGCCGAGGTTCATGTCCAGGCTTAAATCGCGGGTGCTGTAGAGCTGGCCACCGTTGCGCTGATCCAGGCCGGTGAGGCTGGCGGTCAGTGCCTTGTTACTGGCGATATGGCCGTCAAAACGGTTATCCACCTGCCCTGCCGTCAGGTCCAGGAGATCGGCACTGGTGAGGCGCCCGCCGCTCTGGTTATTCAACGCGCCGGTCGTGATGCGCACCGCGCCGTCACCGATCATTTTGCCGCCGCTGTTGTCGATGCTGGCGCTGCTCACGGTCAACGCCATTGCGCTAAGCAGCTCGCCGCTGCGGTTGCTCAGAACGCCGTTGGCGGTCAGGTTCAACGCCGCGCCGCTGCTGAGGCGGCCGCTGTCGTTGTTCAATGTGGTGGTTTGCAGGGTTAGGCGCTTGTCACTGCGCACGGTGCCTTGCTGGTTGTTCAGTTGGTCGAGTTCCAGACTCAGTGCGCCGTTCGCCAGAAGGCGACCTTTGTGGCTGTTGTCGAACTGCCTGCCGTTGAATGACAGGTCGGAGAGGCTGGAAACTTCGCCGCCTTGGTTGTTCAGGTTATCAACCTTCATCACCAGCGACTGGCGTGCATTGAGCAAGCCACCCTCGCGGTTATCCAGCTGCGTGCCGCTTACCTGCATCGGCCCGGCTGCCGTTACGCTGCCGCCACGGTTATCGAATTGACCCATCGCCAGGTCCGCCTGCTCACCGCTGACAAAACGGCCGCCACGGTTGATCGCGATACCACGGGTGGTGACGTTAAGTAACCGATCCCCTTGCAACAGCCCCTGGCTGTTATCCAGGCTCATACTGCTCAAGGTGGTGGTAGCACCGACGATTTCACCGTGGCGATTGTCAAGGGCCGTGTCGACGGACAGCGTTAGATCATCGCGGACTTTGAGCTGGCCTTCGGCGTTAACCAGGCTGTTTGCGTGCAGGTCCACCCCCGTGGCGGCGACCAGGCCTTTGGTGTTGTCCAGCGCGTTGGCAACGCGCACCACAAGCCCTTGCTCGCTGAGCAACTTGCCGCCCCGGTTGTCGAGGCTGCCTGCGGTAAACACCAGGGCCTGGGCACTGGAAATTTCCCCGCCCTGGTTATCAACACTGCTTAAGTTGCTCAGTAGCAGCGCACCCGGCGCATGAATCAAACCGCCTTGGTTGTTCAGATGGCCGTGGTTCAGGTCCAGGGCTACACCCGCCTGGCTGTGGATATTGCCTTTGGCGCTATTGTCCAGGCTTGCCGTGCTCACCCGTAATGGGCCGGTTGCGCTGAACAGACCGGCCTGGTTCAGCAGATACGCGCTGAGCAACGCGGTAAGGCGACCGTCGCTGGTCAGCTTCCCGCCGCTGTTGTCCAAGCGCGTCGCGGTGATGTCCATCGCCTGCCCGGCGAACAGCGTGCCCTGGCGATTGTCGATCAGGCCCACGCTGTTGAGCGAGAGCATCGCGTCGCCTTGCAGCAGGCCCTCGCGGTTATCCAGCGACGTACTGTTGACCGATGCCGTGCGCGCCAACAGCTTGCCACTGCGGTTATCCAGTGCTCCGTCGATCTGCGCGATCAAGCCATCGCCGGCGCTGAGCGTGCCACCTTGGTTAGTCAGGCTGGCGGCGCGCACGTCCAGGGTTTTAGCCGAGATCAAGCCTTGCGTGTTATCGAGTGCGTGGGCGATGCGCACGGTCAAACCCTGCTCGCTGAGGAGCTTAGCGTGGTGATTATTCAGGGTGTCCGCGGCCAGGGTGAACGCCTGGGTGCTGGAAATTTCGCCGCTCTGGTTATCGACGCTGGCGAGGTTGCTCAGCAGTAATTGGCCTGGGGCGTTGATCGTGCCACCCTGGTTGTTCAAATGACCGTTATTGAGATCGAGGCGCACATCCCCCTGGCCGAAGAATCGGCCATCGTTGTGCTGATCCAGACCACTGACGCCAGCATTCAGCATTTGGCCCGCGCTGATGCGGCCGCCCTCGCTGTTATCCACTTGGCCAGCGCTCAAGTTGAACGCGACATCACCGCGCAAGGTGCCACGCTGGTTATTCAGCGGGCCGCTCGATTGCACAGTGAGGTTATGGGCGACAAGCGTGCCTTGTTGGTTATCAAGGCGACCCAGGTTGAGGCGTGCATCACCTTTGGCGACAAACAGACCGGTCTGGTTGAGCAATTGCCCGGTGATCGCCGCGACCAACGCGCCGTCGCTGGTGAACGTGCCTGCGCTGTTGTCCAGGCGGGATGCATTGAGGGTAGCGGTTGCACCTGCCGCCAATGTCCCGCGCTGGTTGGACACCACGCCGCTGTTGAGCACCAGGGAGCGATCGCCTTGCAGGCGGCCGCGGTCGTTGTTCAGTTCACCGGTGGTGGACGCAAGGTCGGTTGCCAGAAGCTCGCCGGTGCGGTTATCCAGCAGACCTGTGATGTTCGTTGTCAGATGATTACGTGCGCCGAGCTTGCCGCCCTGGTTGTTCAGGCTCGCGGCGTTGATGTCGAGGTTAGACGCCGAAACCAGGCCCAAAGCAGTGTTCATCGCTCCGGCGATACGCAGGGTCAAGTCTTGGTCGCTGAGCACTTTACCCGCGTCGTTGTCGAGGCTATTGGCGGCCAGGAGGAATGACTGCGTGCTGGAGATTTCGCCTTGACGGTTATCGACGGTCTTGAGGTTGTTAAGGGTCAATTGACCGCTGGCGTTGATCAGACCGTTGCGGTTATCCCAGTGCCCGTGGTTGAGATTCAACGTCAGAGAGTCTTGGCTGTTGAGCGCGCCCTTTTGACTGTTGTCTAGAGCGCCGGTATTGACCTGTACCGACTGACGCGCTGCAATTCGACCGCTCTGGTTATTGACCAGACCTGATGCGTTGAGGCTCAACGATTGACCTGCCGACACCAGGCCCGCCACATTGTCCAGCGCTGCCAATTGCAGCACGACTTGAGCCTGGCTCGACAGCTCGCCACTGCGGTTGATCAGTTGCCCGATGCCCGCCGTCAAGTTGCCCGTGCTGGTGACCAATCCGCCTTGGCTGTTAAGCAGTTGATTGGCGTCGATTCCCAGGTTGCCCGCGCTGAGGATGCGGCCCTGGTTCTGGTTGTCCAGAGTCGACGCGTTCAGTTGCGCATCGCGTTGAGCGCTCAAGGTGCCACCCTGGTTGGCCAGGTTGCCCGTGTTGATGGTCAAGTCACGGCTGGCGATCACCGTCTTGCCGCTGTTGTCGATGCTATTTGCTTTTAAGCGCACATCGCCTTGGGCATTGCGGCTGTTATCCGCATTGACGCCCGCTTCGATGATCCCGTTGTTGGTCAACCGCCCAGCAGCGTCCAGTGTGATGCTGTCCCTGGCCGCCAGCGTTTGCTGATTGGTCAGTGCGCCTTGGGTGGTCACCGACAAGTCAGTACCGGCATACACGGCGCCCTTGGCCTCTACGCTGGCTGCTTTGACCGCCACTGCCGTACCGGCCGAGGTCTGGCCCATCACCACATTGCCCGCTGCATCAATCTGGATATCACCACCGGCGACCATGTCCCCGGACAGTTTCACCCCTACGCCGGCCTCAGTCCCCACCAACCTGACCGCACCCACATACATGCCGCCCAGCGCCGACGAGTCAATCGCCAGGTCCGGTGCCTTGCTGCCGTCCGCCGCACGCGCCGTGGCGTTCAGCGTGCGCGCATCCACATCATTGCGACCCGCTACGATGGTGAGCTTTTTCGCCTGGAGCTGCGCGTTGAGGGTGGTGGCGCGGGTGATGATTTCGAACTGATCGACGTTGCTGGCGTTCAGGCCGGTGCCTTCGATGGCGACGTTGCCCTGATCCACTTGGTAGCGGCTGATCTGGCCGTTTTCGATGACCGCCTTGCCCGTGGTGAGGGTGGCTTGAGGGGTGTTGATAAAGCCGCAACCGTTGCAACTGATGCCATACGGGTTGGCGACAATCACGTGGGCCGACTGCCCCGCCACTTCGGTGTAGCCACGCAATTGGCTGGGGCTGCCGCCATTCACCTCGTTGAGGATGACGCTGGCGGCGCTGCCATTGAAGTTTGGGTTACCCACGATGATGCCACCCAATTGGGTGGATTGGGTCCGGCTGGTCGCGTTATTGAGAATGACCCCGTTGGCGCCGACGTTGTAGTCGTGGAATTGGTTGTGCGATAGCCCGTTAGCGTTGGGCGCAGCGATGTTGACGATCGGAACGCCGTTACCCGCCTGCCCAAGGCTCGTACCCGGTCCGCTCACGGCAATGCCGTCCGCCTGAGCCAGCAGGGGCTGCCAGAACATGGCGTTCGCCAGTACCAACGCCAACCCGCGCTTGGGCAAGCCCAGGAAGGTAGAACGGCTTTTCAAGGCAGCAGAAGGTTGGCGCGCAAGAAAGGCGAACTGGCAAACGTCCATGTCATGTCCCGATGCCCAAAGGGCGATAAAAAATTAAAGGAAGAAATCCATACGGAAATAGATCGGCGCTTCACGTTCTGTGATCGGCCCCGGTCGTTCCAAAGAGTGTGCAAAGGTCACTGTGGCCGCGACGTTCTTGCCGCGTGCAAACAGTTCCAGGGAATTGCTGGTCATGCGCCCGTGCTGTTCGGCGTTGTAGCGGCCATGGCTGATCACGCCCTGGTCGTAGCCGAGGCTGGTGCCGTATTCGCTGAACACCGGCTGCATCCAGGCCCAGGTCACAGGGCGGCTCCAGCGCAGGTCGTTGCGCCAGTAGCCGCCGCTGTCGCCGGACAGGCTTTGATCCTTGTAGCCGCGAATCGAGGACTGCCCACCCAGGCTCATGCGTTGCGGGCTGAACAGCACGTCTTCGCTGCGTTGGCCGGTCATCAGGCTGCTGAAGCTGAATGACTCGCCCCACAACTTGAACGGGTACAGGTAGCTCACTGTCGCGGTGTATTTGCGGTAGCGCGCATCGGCCTGGCCGGGGCGTGGGTTGTGGTTGGCCTGGGCGTCGAAGGCGCCGATGCCGTCCTGCATGCCCAGGTCGATGTTGAGGAACGAGCCGCCAATGCGCCGGCCGTGGTTAATGCCAAATTGCGCTTCGCTGAGGCGGTTGCTGCTCAGGGCGAGCTTGCTGTCCTCGATGAAGTTGTTGGTGCGCAGGTAGGCCACGCCGGTACTGAGGGAGGTCTTGCTCAGGGCGTCGCGGTGGACGACCCGCTCCAAGCGCAACTGGTGGCTTTGGCTGTCACCGGACTGCTTGAAGTTGAAGCCGCTGGCCTGGGCGAGGGAGCGGTATTCAGTCTCGCTGTAGCTGTAATTGAGGTTCCACCAGCCAAACGGCAGGTTGTAGTTGAGCATCGAGTTGCGCGAGGTCTTCTGGTGGTCGCTGACGGCATCGTGGCCGCCGCGCAGGGAGAGTTGGTCAGCCAGACCGAGAGGGTTATCCCAATCCAGGCTGGCGCCCCACTGCTGCTCGCCAGTGGCGCGCTGGCCGCCGTTGTGACGCGACAGGCCGACGCGCCAGGGTTTCTGCGGGGTATTTTTGACCAGCACTTCGCTGCCGCCTACTTCTTTGCCAGGAGCCAACTCCATCTGGGCCTGGTTCGAGGGCAGACGATTCAGTTGATCCACCATCTGCTCGATTTCACGCAGGTTGAGCAATTCACCCTTTTTGCCTGGAAAACTCATCGCGAGTTGCCGGTCGGTGATGCCGCTGCCCTGCTCGCCCTTCAATCCTTCGAGCCTGCCTTCGACTACCTGGATCTTGAGCACGCCGCTGGAGAGGTCTTGTTGCGGCAGGTAGGCACGGCTGGTGACCAGTCCTTTGGCCAGGTAGTGGTCGGTGATGACCTTGAGCACCTCATTGAGTTGCGGTACGCCCAGGCATTGCCCGATGTAGGGCTGGATCAGCGCGTTGCGTTCGCGTTCAGACAGCGCGTCGGCACCGGTGAGTTCGATGGCCTTGATGGCGAAGCAGCGGGTGTCAGCAGGCGCCGTCGGTTTGGCAGGAGCGACGGCTTTGCCGGGCAGGTCCTTGAGTTCGTCGAGGCGGCGTTGTTGCTCTTGAAGCAGACGATCCTGGCGATCACGGATCAGATCAGTGACGCCCGGGGTGCTCTGCGGGGTCGCGCCTTGAGCCGTCCCGGCGAAGCCCAGGCAAAAACAAGCGGACAGCAGGCCAAGCCTGGTCCGGCGTACCAAACGCCACATTTCTAGATCCCTCTATATGGCGTCGTGCCATCAATGAGCGGCGATCTTAAGATGGCGATATAGTGGCGTCAATTAAATGTACAACTTTGTACCACTACCGACTCCAAGAGAATGGGTATTGCCGGCCTTGGGTGGGCCGACTGCTGCCTCTCACAACATCGGCCCTAAGCGGTCGCTCGCCGGTTAACGACGGACCATCGATTCGCCCAGACGTGTCAGAGCTGCACGTAGTTCTCGGTCATTACCTCCGAGCGCATTACTGGCGATGGCTGCGTTTCTCAACAGGATCGACGCCGCATGTTCGATGTGTTCCTTGAGCAGACGGTCGGACGGACCGGACAAGGTCAGCGCCCCTTTCAACTCATGGCCCATGGCAAACACCGGCACTGATACGGCGGTAGTTTCCGGGTCCCGCTCGCCGAAGGAGCAGGCCCAGAAGCGTTCGCGGACCTCGGTCAATGCAGGCTCCGCATCGCGGGAAAAGGCCCGAAGGATCTTGCCTGACGCTCCGGCCTGCAACGGAAAGCGCGCGCCTTCCAGCACCGAAACCCGCACCGCACGCTTGGGCTCGACCCGAAACAACACGACGCGGCTGCCGTTTTCCAGCACGTAGAACGAAGAGGTTTCACCGCTTTCCTCAGTGATCGACTCCAGCAAGGGGTGAATCACGTCGCGCAGTCGGAACGAGGTCTGGTACAGCTGCGACAAACGCAGAGGCTCAGGGCCGACCGAGTAACGACCATCGGTGAGGCGACGGACGAACCCGGCTTTTTCCAGCGAGGCGATCAGGCGCAGGATGGTGCTTTTGTACAACCCCGTCCGCCGCGCGATTTCGGCCAGGGCCAGACAGTCCTGCTCGATGCTGAAGGCCGACAAAATGGCAAATGCGCGGTCGACGGCAGCCACGCCGCCTTCGGCATTGGCGGCCTGGTCGGAAAGGTTTTTTTCAGATTCGGTAGTCATAGACACTCATTGTCGATTCGTCGCTCGCAGGCGGCGGATGATTCGCAAACCACCCCGCCAACCCGCAAGACAATATCAGAGCCGCCCGATCCCTTCTGAAAAAAGTGCAGCCGCTGCTCACTACTCGCGCAGGAAGAAGCGAAGCGAGACGACCATTGCTGCGGCAACGAACATGATGCAGCCCATGACCATCAGACCTGCGGTGAACGACCCGGTGTAGTCCTTCAAAAAGCCCATCAGGTAAGGCCCGACAAACCCGCCAAACGCGCCAATGGAATTGATCAGTGCGATTCCACCCGCTGCGGCTTGCCCGCGCAGGAACTTGCCCGGCAAAGTGTAGAAAATCGTCTTGCCAGCGATCGTGCCGATCAGCGCTAAAGTAATCCCTGCCAGTGCCGGAACCAGCGCGTCCATTCGCAGCGCCAGGATTAACGCAAAGCCTGCCAGCAGCATGGCCACGGTCAGGTTGAAAATGCCTTTGCCGGTACGGTCCACATGTTTGGCCCAGATCAGTAGCGCTACAGTGGCAAAGAAGTACGGAATGGCCGCAACCCAGCCGATCATGCTGACTTCGACACCATGGGCCTTGAGCATCTGCGGCAACCAGATACCGATACCGTAGGAGCCCAGGGTGAAGCTGAAGGTGATCGAGCTGAGAATCCACACGCGTGGGTCTTTGAGTGCGGCCTTGAAGCCATGGCTGTGCTGACCTTTGCTCTGCTCTTCGGCGAGCATGCCGGTCAGCACATGGCGTTCTTCGGCGGTCAGCCATTTGGCCTCGGCCGGGTGGTTGGTCAGCACCTTCAAGGTAATCAAACCGAGGATGCACGCTGGCACCCCTTCGATGAGAAACATCCATTGCCAACCCGCAAGCCCGAGCAAACCGTGCATCTGCAACAGCCAGATCGACAGCGGCCCACCCACCAGAAACGAGATCGGCGTGGCCACGGTAAACCAGGCCAACACCCGCGTGCGGTATTGCGCGGGGAACCACAGGGTAAGGAAGAAAATCACGCCGGGAAAGAAGCCGGCTTCAGCGATGCCGAGGATCAAGCGCACAATATAGAAGCTGTACGGCCCGACGATCATCGCGGTGGCGGCAGCGGCCAGGCCCCAAGTGATCATGATCCGCGCCATCCACAGGCGGGCGCCGAAACGGTACATCGCCAGATTGCTCGGCACTTCGCACAGGCAGTAGCCGAAGAACATGATGCCCGCGCCAAGACCGAACTGCGTGGCGGTCAGGCCCAACTGCTCGGTCATCTGCAACGCGGCGTAGCCGACGCTGGTGCGGTCCAGGTAATTGAAGAAATACGCCAGCGCGAGCAAGGGGATCAAGCGCCAGGCGGCCTTGTGCAGGACGCGGGTCTGCTCGGCATCCAGGGAGCGCACGCTGCTGATATCGCTGCTGTGCGGGGGTGTCGTGACGATGGCCATGACGGGTTTCCTCAGCATTTATTTTTATAAGGCTGACGGCGGGAATATCCGTCAGCTACAGGAATCAGGAATCCCTTCCAGCGGTATCAGCGAACGATGCCACGCCCGCGCAACGCTTCGATGTCACCCGACGCGTAGCCCATTTCTTCGAGCAGCTCGGCAGAGTGACTGCCCATTTGCGGCACATTGAGGCGGGTATTGAAGCGACGACCATTCATCTCGAACGGCAGCATTGGCACCTTGACCGCGTCGCCATTCTCCAGCGTCAGATGGGCCAGCCCACCCGACTCGTTCAGGTGCCGGTCCTCGAACAGGTCCTGCGGCCGCTGGATCGGCGAAAACGGCAGGCCCGTCTGCTCGCACAGGTCCATGACCTCCTGCTTGCTCATTTGCGCCAGACGCTCGCGGACCTGCGGCAGAATCCTCGCCCGGGCCTGCACGCGCTGGGTATTTTTCGCCAGTCCAGGGTCGCGCCCCAGCTCTGTAAAGCCAAAACCCTGGCAGAAATTGACCCACTGGCTGTCGCTCACCACGCCCATGAACACCTGCTCATCGCCCAGGGTATTGAACACGTCGTAGATCGCCCAGGCTGACAAACGACTGGGCATCGGCGCGGCAGGCTTGCCAGTGGTTGCCATCTGCATCATGTGTTGCCCCACCAGAAACGCTGAGTTCTCGAACAGCCCGGTCTGCACGAACTGCCCTTCCCCGGTGTTTTTGCGTTGCCACAGCGCCGCCAGAATCGAGATGGCGCTGAACATACCGCCCATTACGTCATTGACCGAGGCACCGGCGCGTAGCGGGCGGCCTTCGGGACCCGTCATGTAGGCCAGGCCCGTCATCATCTGCACCACCTCGTCCAGCGCAGTGCGATGTTCATACGGCCCCGGCAGAAAGCCTTTCATCGAGCTGTAGATGATGTCCGGCTTGATCGCCTTGACCTGCTCGTAGCCCAGGCCGAGCTTGTCCATGGCGCCGGGACGAAAGTTCTCGGTGACCACATCGGCGCTTTCGATCAGCTTGCGCACCGCGGCCATGCCTTCCTCGGTCTTGATGTCGACCGCGAAGCTTTTTTTGTTGCGGTTGTAGGTCATCCAGTAGCCAGCGCCGGAGCCGGTCAGGCGACGCGTGTTGTCACCCTCGGGCGTCGGCTCGACCTTGATCACTTCAGCGCCGAGGTCAGCCAGCACCAGTCCACAGGTCGGGCCCATGACCATGTGCACGAACTCGACCACGCGCACGCCTGCCAGCGGAAGCGCCTGAAGGTTCCGATTGAGCAGGCTCATCGCGCACCTCCGGCGTAATGGAAATTCTTGCCGACGCCTGCGTCAGGGATGAAGCCATACAGCGGCTCTCCTGGCAGGCCCTGTTTCAGCCAGGCGCGAGCGGCCACCAGCTTGTCGATGTCCACGCCGGTGCGCAGGCCCATGGACTCGAGCAGGTAGACCAGATCCTCGGTCACGATATTGCCCGACGCCCCCGGCGCATACGGGCAACCGCCGATACCGCCCTGAGAGGCATCGATGGTGGTGACGCCAACGTCCAGCGCCGCGACCACATTGGCCAGGCCCTGCCCACGGGTATTGTGAAAATGCGCGCTGCCGGCCTTGCTGCCGATCTCGTTGCGCAGACGGGTGAACACGCGACGCACCTGCGCCGGATTGGCGTACCCCACAGTGTCGGCGAGCCCGACTTCATCGACGCCC